>MDSV01034979.1_pt1 | contig 10580 bp, 10 predicted proteins | sample 810851 | NCBI WGS metagenome assembly MDSV01 (sample SAMN05326640, study PRJNA326480) | marine metagenome | isolation source: seawater | place: Atlantic Ocean: North East | collected 2012 | reverse complement strand
TCATTCGTATCATCGAATCTCTATCTCTGTTATTAATTGCTAAACTGACTGACGGATAAAAATATTTTTATGTCATCTAATGTAATGGAGAATACCAATGACTAATACCACATCTACGCCCGCAACCCTACTTGAACTCGCTGGTGGTCAGTTCGATACACTTGATTGGTCAAATTGCGCCCTCGTACTTATCGATTATCAAAACGAATACGTCGATGGTGCCATGCCATTAGGTCAAGCAGGCGCTAAGGCCATCGACAACGCACGACTATTGCTGGATAAAGCCCGCAAGCAAGATGTCCCTATCTTTCACATCACCCATCACGGTGCAGAAAATGGTAATGTCTTTGATCCCTTATCATCTAACGTCGAGATCGTCGAAGAGCTACAGCCGCAAGATGGCGAAACCGTGATTGCCAAAAACCATCCCAATGCGTTTTATGATACGCAGCTACAATCACTACTCTCGTCTGCAAACAAACAACAAATTATTTTTGCAGGTTTCATGAGCCACATGTGCGTAAGTTCCAGTGTGAGAGCTGCTTTTGATCTGGGTTTTGACAATTTTGTCTGTCACGACGCCTGTGCCACTCGCGATCTCCCAAGTGCTACTAGAAAAACCATCAGTGCTGAGGTCATGCATGACACCGCGATGGCAGCGCTACAAGACAGGTTTAGTGCGTTAGTAACGACTGATGAGTTGGTGAAAGGTTAGCGTGAATCCCTAACCACTGATCAAGTAAAACGGTTCCGACATTTTACCTAAACGGTGCAAACTGCGCACCATCATCGCAATATGCTACACTATCGTGATTGCTCTACAAGCCAAATAATCCAATAATCTAACAGGCACCAGCAATTGCATCATTTTCATAACTCTAATAAGGATAACTATATGAATATCAAATTATCTCAGCACCTGCCAAAGACGCATACGCAAAAAATCCTCAAAAAAGAAGCCAAAAGTAAAGACGACGCTTGTCTGGTGGTCTTGGTCGATGATAAGAAAAACATCCTTGCCAACTCCATGCTGACAGATTATACCGCTCGTATTGAGCAATTGATTGAAGTCTCTCATTTTAAGGGCACAGCCTGTGAGACCGTTGCTGATTATGCATTGGCAGGGGATAAAAAAACCACCAAACAAAACCCTGTACAGCTATTGTTGGTTGGTGTCGGTAACACGGACAAATTCAGCAATACCGTACTGCAAAAAATTGCCAAGACCATCTATAGCAGCACGCAAAAGCGTGTATCGTCTATTACCGTTGCCTTAGGTGATGCGCTAGAAGAAAGCCATTTTGGTCAATTTGCCCTAAACCTATTGGCAGCCAGCTATCGCTTTGACAAATATAAATCTGAGCAAACAACGCCTGTATTGACTGATATTTATCTGTTAGCTGATAACTCACTAAAGCCTGCACTCGCATTTGCTGAGGCAGTATTCGCCGGTCAAAGCCTCACTCGTGACGTTGCCAATGAGCCAGGTAATATTTGCTTCCCTGCATATATGGCAGAGCAAGCACAAGAACTTGCAAAAACCTATCCTGACCTATTGACTGTCAAGGTACTCGGTGAAGACGAGATGTCAGCGCTGGGTATGAACTGTTTCTTATCAGTGGCTCAAGGCTCTACCAAAGAAGGTCAGCTTGTCATCATGGAGTACCGCGGTAAATCCTCATTTAGTGCAAACGCTGGCACCACCGAGCAAACGATTAGCAACGCGAAAGTGACTGGTCTAAAAAAAGCGCTCACTGATAAACTACCAACCAAAAAATCCGCTAAGAAATCCGACAAAGCTAGCGACAATAATGCACAAGCTACAAATGATGATGCGCCTATCGTCTTGGTCGGTAAAGGCGTGACCTTTGATTCAGGCGGTATCTCAATCAAGCCAGGCGCGGCAATGGATGAGATGAAGTTTGACATGGGTGGTTCAGCCTCAGTACTTGGTACTATCAAAGCTTTATGTGAAGCACGTCTACCAATCAACGTGGTCGGTGCGCTCGCCTGTGCTGAAAACATGCCATCAGGGGATGCCACGCGCCCAGGCGATATTGTCAAAGCCATGAATGGTAAATCTGTTGAAATTCTGAACACCGATGCCGAAGGTCGCTTGGTACTGGCTGATACTTTATGCTATGTACAGCGCTATAATCCAAAAGCCATCATCGATGTCGCCACATTGACGGGTGCTTGTGTGGTTGCATTGGGCCATGTGCGTTCGGCAGTCTTTAGTAACGATGAAGATGTATTGTTTGATCTCGAGAATGCGAGCAACTTATCAGGTGATCTTATCTGGCACATGCCACTTGATGATGAGTATCAAGCACTGATTGACTCGCCAATTGCTGATATCCAAAACATCGGTGGTAAAGGTGCGGGCGCAGTGACTGCCGCTTGCTTCTTGTCTCGCTTCATTGAAGAAGGTCAGGCATGGGCGCATTTAGACATTGCTGGTACCGCATGGAACTCAGGCAAAGACAAAGCCGCGACTGGCCGTCCAGTACCGCTATTTATGCAGTACCTGAAAAACAGCGCGGATATGGCTTAATCGATCAATGGCAGTGCATTAACGACCGTCTATTGATAAATGCTATTTTATCAAATACTTTATGAAAACCATTCTATGAAGATCAGTTTTTATGTATTAAGTGAGAGTAAAGCCCAAGATTTCTTGGGCTTTATTTGTCAGCTGACTCAGACAGCACTGAACAAAAGCACGCAGTCTTTATTGATTTTGATCGAAGATGAAACGTTGCTAGCAGAGCTAGATAGAGCACTTTGGGCACAAGAGGCCACGAGCTTTATACCGCATCAATGCCTGTCGGATATTCATTCTAAAGCCGCTGACTCTGACGCCGACAAATCTTTAGCGCCCGTATTGCTCGGCAGTTATATGCCAGCAGACTTTAATGGTATCGTGCTCAACACAACAACGCGCCCTATCAATGATTTTATGGCAGCGACCAATAACGCCAAGCCCTCTCGCGTCCTTGAGCTGATCCGACCTGATGCTACCAGTACCCAAGAAGGTCGCCACAAATATAAAGCCTATCAGCAATTAGGCTATGAGTTGACCCACTTTAGGGTATAGCGCTGCCGTTTATTTCTCTCTTTACCTTATCACTACTTTTAACACGCCCTAAGCATTTTTGCTCATTTGCCTTCGTCTATACTTGCTCCACATTTGAGCACACTCGTTATATTTTACCTGTTACTTTATACGTCGCCTCCACTGCTATGAGTGGTATGCGAATATGCCAAAAAATGCTACCATCCCTCGATAAATTTTTGCTCAAACAATTCATTTACTTTTGACAGATGTCGAGGATGTACAAATGCGTTCATTGATTGCGATGTATCAGCGTATTGGGCTGGTGCCGCTCATTATTATTAGTTTGGTGTTGGGGGTGCTGATCGGTTGGCTAGCACCAAGTATCGGTATCGCCATAGGGCTACTTGGTACGCTATTTGTCGGCGCGCTCAAAGCCGTAGCGCCTATACTGGTGTTCATTTTGGTCATGGCGGCGATTAGCCAACATCGCAGTGGCAATGAAGTCTATGTCAAGCCTGTGCTCATCATGTATATGTTTGGCACTTTTTTGGCTGCCTTAACTGCCGTTGGTGCCAGCTTTTTGTTCCCCACTGATCTGGTATTGGTCAACGCCGATATCGCGCAAGTTCCCCCCGCTGACCTAAAAGAAGTATTGACCAACCTATTGATGAATTTGGTTGCCAATCCGGTCAATGCCATTGCAGAAGCCAATTATATCGGTATCTTGGCATGGGCCATCATCATTGGTTTTGCGCTACGCCAAGCCAGCGACACGGCCCGCAATGTCGTTGGTGACTTTGCTGATGCCATCTCGCAAGTGGTCAAGTGGATTATTGCCCTAGCGCCTTTTGGTATTTTGGGTCTGGTTGCCAGTACGGTCGCTGAGACAGGTTTTGCCTCGCTAGCAGGCTATGCCCGTATTTTGATGGTACTGATCAGCTGTATGCTGTTTATCGCTTTGGTCGCAAACCCTATTATCGTGTTTGTTAAGACGGGCAAAAACCCTTATCCACTTGTGTTCAGATGTCTACGCGAATCAGGAATTACAGCCTTCTTTACGCGCAGTTCGGCTGCCAATATTCCTGTGAATATGAACCTAGCGCGTAAGCTTGGATTGCACGAAGATACTTACTCAGTGACCATCCCGCTAGGAGCAACTATCAACATGGCGGGTGCGGCGATTACCATCAACGTGTTAACCCTTGCTGCCGCTCACACCTTGGGCATTGAGGTGTCTTTTGCTTCAGCGCTTCTATTGAGTTTGGTGGCGACGATTAGTGCTTGCGGTGCTTCTGGTGTTGCTGGTGGTTCGTTGCTGCTGATTCCTTTGGCAGCGAGCTTATTTAGCATACCGAACGACATCGCCATGCAAGTGGTTGCCATTGGGTTTATCATCGGTGTGATTCAAGACTCGGCAGAGACGGCTCTGAACTCGTCAACTGATGTATTATTTACCGCAGCAGCTGATCCTACTTATTCACGTTAATTTTTAGCAAAGCATTTTCTGTCGATAAAAAAAGGCCTAATAAAGGCCTTTTTTTATGCGGTGTTTTTAGGTCTTAACTACTTTATACTGTCGATCTCAACCTCTATGATAGGCGTTTGGCGCTCAGACTGTCGTTTGAATTGACGCAGCTGCTCAACCTCATCTAACAGTTCAAGTATCAACCCAATGGCAGGCACGCTGGCATCAAAATCACGGCTGAGTCGTGAGGCACGGCGCACGGTTGTCAGCTGATAGCCAGTGAATTGCTCACGTTCTGGCACATCGTATTCAATAATACTTTCTTCAATCAATTCGATGACCCATTGGCGCTCTTGGCCACAAGCAGAGACAAGCTCATCTAAGCTCATAATGATATCGGTAAATTCAGGCGAGTGTTTCATAGCTATTATCCTCGTTTTCTCTTTATTTCATCCTTGGTGCATTCATCTCTATGGCTAACTATAATGATGAATGTCGACCATCAAGCGCATGGATTAACGGTTGATAGTGGTGCCGGCAAAGGCTTGCTTGAGCTGCTCATAAGCCTGTCTTGCCGCATCGCTACTGACATCAGGGTTAATGATATTTAAGGTCAAGTATAAATCGCCCGCTTGCTTGGCAGGGATACCTTTGCCCTTTAGACGCAGATTGCTACCTGATTTACTGTTTTTGGGTATGGTCACACCAAGTGTGCCAGCTGGCGTGCTGACATTAATTTTTTCACCCAATGCGGCTTCCCATGGTGCGATATTGACAGTCTGGTAAACGTCTGCACCTTCGATACGGATATTGTCATCATGGCGGATTTTTACTTTTAAGAACAAATCACCATTTTTGCCATTACTACTGCCAGCAGCACCTTGCCCGCTCAAGCGAATTTGCTTGCCATCGGTAATGCCTTTTGGAATTTTAATTTTGAGCGTTTTGTTGTCGTAGCTCACCTCGCCATTAGGCTGACGCACAGGAACGTTTAACTTGATGCTGTAATCGTCCCCTTGATAGACCGAAGACAGATCGACCGTAATCTCGGCATGCTGGTCCTGACCTTTACTATCTTGCGTCCCAAAACCGCCACCGAAAGGGTCAAACCCTTGGCTTTGAGAGCGACCACTGGCTGAACCACGCGCCCCGCGACCAAACGCTGAAAAAATATCATCGAAACGAAAGCCGCCATCGCCAAATGCTTCGCCATCGCCGAACTGGCCTTTGATATCCTCCCAGCGAAAACCGCCTTGCGACGTTCCTGCCTGACCGCCAAAACCACCAAAACCGCCTGCACCACCTTGTCCAGCGAACGGGTTGTCCAACATCGCATCGTATTCGGCACGCTTGTCTTTATCTCTAATGGTTTCATAAGCGTTATTAATCTCAGCAATCTTACTATCCGCGTCTGGATCATCGCTGACATCAGGGTGAAATTGACGCACAAGCTTACGGTATTTTTTTTTGATCTCGGCGTCTGTGGCGTCTTTTTTGACCCCTAAAATGTCATAGTAATTTTTTTCTGCCATGTTATTTTCCTCAACATAAAAACATATCAGTCATACCGAAATGCCAACTGTAGAATGGATCATATCGATCAATATTAGTGTTCGGTATAGTCATTTTTTATAGTCCATACTTTATGATAGCAATAATCAAAATAAACACCGTTATAAAAATATTACCAGTTATCTTACCCATTCATTGCAGCATCTCTGTCATCACTGATGACCAATACTCACCATAAAAAAAAGAGCAAACAGTGACTGTTTGCTCTTTTTTTAACGGCTCTAAGATACAGCGCTCAACATCGATCAATTAATGGTCAAAATAAATGATGTGAGGTATTGATAGCGTCTCTTATCGACAGAAAACTTTAGCCGTACGAGGGGTATAAATACCAAAAGTGACCAAACCTAGTGCGATGTCCTTGGCTTCTTGTACTGTTTGAACTTTGGCAACATTTTGTGCGCCGCCGCATACTTCAGCAGCGTTTACAGTCTGTTCTTGCCCAATACCGCCAATAAAGAAGGTCTGTGACTTAGTATATTCTGGAGTGGTATTTTGAGTTGGTTGAATAAGACCTGTTTGGGTTGCACAACCTGATACCAATAATACTGAACCCATCACTGCCATTGTTAGTAGTTTTTTCATATTCATTATTCCTTACTTGCAGTAAACACGGACTTGGCGTGGGGTGTAGATACCTGAAGATATAAAACCTAGCGCAATATTGATAAAGTTGCTTTGCGTTTGGATACTAGCCACATTCTCTTTGCCTTGGCAAACTTCGGCCGCATCAATGTCTTGTTCTTGACCCAAACCGCTGACAAAGAAAGTCTGCATTTTATCAGCATCAGCCTTTGTAGCGGCTGTCGGTGCAGTCGATGAAGACACAAGATAGTTTTGCGTCGCACAACCTGATGTCAAAACAGCGAGCAATGCCACAGCAACAACTTTTTTCATACGTGACTCCATTAGTTAATATTTGTTGGGTCGAAAAGTCTAAGCTTAAAGTCTCTTTTATGCAACTGTTTTGTAATAAAACTTATAGAAATATATCTCTATAGTAAATATTGCTCTAGATGACTTCCTAGAATACTTTATATCACTGACTTTTATTGATGTAACGAAAATTGAAAAATATAAGATAAAGACAAAAATAAAGCCGCCTAATGATTACTAAAAGTGATTAGATCGTCTTTTTTACTCAATGATTGTTGTTTATATTTACTGAAATATTCCAACCTCTGTTTTTTAACAGCCATGAACCACCATGTTTTTCTTAACGACTCGCCATACGATATGACCAGTTTTCTCAAACAGCCCAAAGCAATCAATAATTTTGGTTTTTTTACAGTTTAGTAATAAAATAGAAACTTTTTATTACAATAAAACAGACTGTTTTCGGTAGGCTTTTCGCGGTCAAAACTTACTATATCGATAGTATTCGTATTTATATAACACTTATTTACATTTTGTTATTTACTTTCTGGTTTCTTGTTGACTTCTTAATAAGAACCATTCTCTATAAGTCTATCTTCAGTACTCATCCCTCCATTATTTTTAGTCAAAAATGATATTTTTTCCTTAAAAAACAAGCGTTTGACCTCGTGAGTTTTTTACACGGCTGTAATAGTTTGACAATCTATATCTTGTAAAATCCCCTCCTTATTCATACTCATAGGGGTATGACAACATAGGCAAGCATCGCTGTCTATTTCATAAATTGCTTATAGGTCATGAATGTCATATTTAATTAAGTCTTTGGTTGTCACGTTATCACTATTACTGAGTACCACAGTTTTTGCGGCCAATACCAGTTATTACGGCAGTAAGTTTCATGGTAAACGCACTGCAAGTGGTAGTATCTTTAACATGAACTCACTAACCGCTGCCCATCGCACGTTACCGTTTGGCACAAAAGTTCAAGTGACCAACCAAAAAACAAAAAAAAGTGTCGTGGTCAAAATCACAGACCGAGGCCCCTATATTCGAGGCCGTATTCTTGATTTATCGAAAGCTGCTGCTAGTCAAATCGATTGCCAGCTTTGTACGACCACAATGAAAGTACTGTCCTACGGTGATGGTAAATACCGTAAAGAATAATGTTGCAAAAAACGATGTAAAAAAGGGAGGGCTGATGCCCTCCCTTTTTTATGTTTGATTACTTACGACGAAAATCTCTTAACAGCCAAATCTCATATAACTTGCTACTAAAATTCCGCTTCCATCTCTTCCAGCGTCGTCATCGATAGCAGCAATTTTTCTTCGTTATCGCTGTGCTGCTGCTGTAGCGCGGTTTGCTCATTCAATAAGACCAGTAAGTCCGCCTTACGGCTTTCTTCGTACAACTTGGTATCAGCTAGCTTTTCCTCAAGCGTTGCAAGCTGCCCTTCAATCTTGGCAAGTGCTTTTTCTGTCTCTTCTATCTCGCGGCGGATAGGTGCAGTACGTTTACGCTGTTCAGCGGCTAATTTGCGTTGTTCTTCTTTACTAAGCGCTGGGGTCGCAGTGTTACTTTTTGATGTATTATCAGGTGCTGTATTGCTCACTTGATTAGTCACTTGGCTATTGCCTGTTTCACGTGAAACGAATTTTTTACTCTCTTTCTTGCTTTTCTTCTTACTGCTACTTTTGTCTTGTAAATTTTCTTGCTTACGCTTTTCTGCCAGCCATTTGCCGTAGTCACTGATGTCACCGTCAAATTCATCGATTTGACCATCATGAACGAGATACAGCTCATCACAGACATTGGCAATTAGCTCACGATCATGCGAGACCAGCACCACGGCGCCTTTAAAACCTTGCAAGGCGATCGTCAATGCTTGGCGCATTTGTAAGTCCAAATGGTTAGTTGGCTCATCGAGTACAAGGACGTTGGGACGTTGCCAAACGATCAATGCTAAGGTCAGACGCGCACGCTCGCCACCAGAGAATAGCTCACTAGGGGTGTCAATACGATCTCCGCGAAAATCAAAGCTGCCCAAAAATGAGCGTAACACGGCATCAGAGGTCTTGCCTGCTAGGCGGCGCAGCATTTCTATCGGCGTGGCTTTGGCATCCAAGATATCCATTTGATGCTGGTTAAAGTAGCCAAGTTTTAAGGTATCGGACACGCGGTAAGTACCTGACAAAATTTTCAGCTCGCCGACCAAGGCTTTAATCAAGGTCGACTTACCTGCGCCATTCATGCCCAATAGGCCAATACGCGTATCCGGCGTCACTTGCACATTGGCATCACGCAGTAGCGGCGTCTCGCTGTAGCCAATATCTGCATGGGTCAGCTCAATCAGCGGTGAGCTCATGTTTGCCGGTTCATAAAAGCGAAAAGAGAATGGGTTGTCAGCCATCATTGGTGAGAGCTCCGACATGCGCTCTAACTGCTTGATACGGCTTTGGGCTTGCTTGGCTTTACTGGCTTTGGCACGGAAACGACGAATAAAATCATCCAAGTGGGCGCGGGTCGCTTCTTGCTTCTCAAAGGCTTGCTGCTGCTGCGCCATGCGCTCGTGACGGGTGCGAATGAACTGTTGATAATTACCCGTATAAAGGGTTATTTTTTGCTGCTCGACATGCAAGATATGACCGACTGTGGCATCCAAAAACGCTTGGTCATGCGAGATGACGATGACCAGTCCAGTATAAGCATTGATCCAAGTCTCAAGCCAGAGAATGGCGTCTAAGTCTAAATGGTTGGTCGGCTCATCGAGTAACATCAGATCAGCGCGGCTCATCAAAGTTTTGGCGAGGTTTAAGCGCATGCGCCAGCCACCTGAAAACCCTGAGACAGGCAGCTCGTGCTGACTGGTGTTAAACCCAAGGCCTGCCATGATTTGTGCCGCTTTGGTTGGCGTACGGTAGCCATCGATTTCATCGAACTGCTGATGCAAGACGCCAATTTGCTCATCACTGACGCTACTTAAGTCATTGAGCGCTGCATTGATCTCATACCACTGCTCATCACCGCTCAACACGTAATCAATTGCCGTCTGATCACTGGCTCCGACTTCCTGCGCCATATGCGCGACATGCCAGCTATCAGGAATACTGACCTCACCTTTATCGAGCGTGACCTCGGTATCGCCTTTGCCCATTTGCGTCAACAATAAGGCAAATAAAGTCGATTTGCCGGTGCCGTTGTTGCCTGTTAAGCCAACTTTATGACCTGGATGTAGCTGAAAGCTTGCACCTGCAAACAATTCACGACCATCACGGCGAACACCAACGTCTTTAAATTCGATCATATAATTTCTTCATCTCAGCAATAATATAAATATAGGGCAATAAGAAACACACATAGGGTATGCCAACTGGCGGCTATTATTTCAAACGCTTGCCGCATAGGCAAACAATTAAATAACTATTTCAAAACGAAGTGTTTTAAAATTAAGTATTTATGCCAATGACCCTAGATTATATAATCCTTGTCAGCCTATCGATACGAATGACTAGGGCGTGTTGAACATTCGCAAATAGGCACTGCTGATCGCTAAAATTGTTCCAGACAAGGCACAAAGCGACGATAATGCAAATGCCTTAGCGAGATTTGTA
>MDSV01026860.1_pt1 | contig 10581 bp, 12 predicted proteins | sample 810851 | NCBI WGS metagenome assembly MDSV01 (sample SAMN05326640, study PRJNA326480) | marine metagenome | isolation source: seawater | place: Atlantic Ocean: North East | collected 2012 | reverse complement strand
TTCTACCATTGAACTACACCCGCAAAATCCAAACTTAACACGCTCTCTTTATTATTAAACACCTAAGTTTGGTGGAGGGGGAAAGATTCGAACTTTCGAAGACCGAAGTCAACGGGTTTACAGCCCGCCCCATTTGACCGCTTTGGTACCCCTCCTTATTATTTAATCTTAGGGATACCCACTAACTTAAAAAGCATTTAACAACAAGGGTTTTATAAGCATTTGTAGGATAAATGCAATCAATCATTTTTCCTTAAAATATGCTAATTATTTAAAAAAATTACTTTAAAATTATGAAAAAAACCACATTTTTGATAGTAGGCAAACACGCGGTTTTAGAGGCCCTTAAAAACCCATACAGAAAGATCGATAGAGTATTTCTGACAGAAGATGCTCAGAAAAAATTAAATAGAGAAAATCAATCTTTAAATCTATTTAAGAATACCAACGTTTTTTACAAATCTAGAAGAGAATTAGATAATCTTTGTGGAAGAGATCAAACCGCGCACCAAGGATTAGTTGCTGAGGCTGAACAACTGGAAGAGATGACACTAAAAGAATTTATTCAAGCAAATGAAAATAAGCATATTAACTTAATTGCTTTAGAAGAAGTCACTGACCCTCGAAATATTGGATCTGTAATTAGAAGTGCAGCTGCATTCGATATCGATGGAATAATTGTTAAAGAGAGGTCTTATCCATCTAAGAGTAAATTGCTTTATAAAAGTGCTAGCGGAGGGACTGAGCACTTAAAAATCTTCAAAGTTTCTAATATAAATACTGCACTTAAATTTTTAAAAACCAAAAATTTTTGGGTAAGTGCCTTTGATGTATCAGCTGAAAAAGATTTTACCACCAATAACTGGAAAGGAAAGAATGTATTGTTATTTGGATCGGAAGGCTTTGGGCTCAAATCAAAAACATTAGAGAACTCTGATTTTAAATTTAAAGTAAAAATGAACGATAATATCGAAAGCTTAAATATTTCAAATACAGTTTCTGTTATTTGTCATCATATTTTTCAATCAATAAGGCAGAAATAATTGTATATTTATATTGAGTTTTTTAATTTTTTACCGTAAAAAAATCATTTAGCCCTCATAGCTCAATTGGTAGAGCAATTGATTTGTAATCAATAGGTTCGCGGTTCGAGTCCGTGTGAGGGCACCACAAAATAAGCAATGCTCCAATTAAATTAATTAATTTCTTTTTTTAGTTGTTCAATCTTAATTTTTTTTTGTAAACTGCTGTTGCTATCGTACAATAACTGAAACTTTATTTTTTTATTTATTTGAATCTTAATTGTTTGTGCGTTTCTAACTTCAATATTATCAGCTACAGCACTTATTGGTCTTTTAATTGGATTTAAATTTCTAATTGTAATTTGAGATTTATCACTAATTATTTTTCCTTTCCAACGTCTAGGACGAAATGCACTAATCGGAGCAACTGATATTTTTTTTGAATTTAAATTTAATATAGGTCCGTAAACAGACATATTATAAGCAGTACTTCCTGCAGGAGTGGAAATTAAAACTCCATCAGAAATTAATTTTTTTATTATATATTTTGATCCGTTTTTAATTGATATTGAGGCAGCTTGTCTGCTTTGTCTTAAAATTGAAACTTCATTAATAGCTAAAAAGTTTTTTTTATTTTTTTTGTTAAAAATTCTCATTTCTAAAGGTGAAATTTTAATCATTTTAGCTTTTACAAAATTTTTAAATATTTTTTTTCCAACAAACTTATTCATTAAAAATCCATAATTTCCTGAGTTAATTCCGTAAAATATATTAGAAGGTTTTTTACTCTTTTTTAACGTTTTAAGCATGAAGCCATCTCCTCCAATAACAACTATCAAATTTGGCCTTTTGAAAGGATTATGTTTAAAATTTTTTATTAAAAATTTCTTTATTCTTAATGATTTATAATTAGTGTCTGAAATAATATTTAATTTATCCATTTTTAAAGAATTTAACCCTTATGATCATAGATACTTTTAACATTTTTTTTGTTTTTGTAAAATTACAAGTGCAATAAATCAAATACTTTGTTAATTTCAACAATATGCTTCGTAAAAAAGCCAAAAATCTTATTATCGCAACTTTTGTTATCTTTTCTATTATATTAAGCACATTTATTTGGCCTCATCTAAATTTAAATATATCAAATATCACTGGTGCAACTGGATCAATAACCCAACAAGATTATTCTACTGACTCGGATACAATAAGATATGTTTTTTTTATTGTTTTCCCTTTAACGGTGTTTTTTTTTTCTTTTTTATTTTTTAAAAACAACAAACTTAGAAATTTCACAGATTTAATTAAATATCCAGAAAATTCCTATGGTCAAAAAATTGACTCATATCAATTATCGATTATTTTTTTTATATTTATTCTTATAGAATTTCTATCAATTGGATTTCCTTCTGGCCCTATTGATACCTTTCATGATGGTGAACTTTTATCTGTTGCAAAAAATTCTTTGCTTAACAAAAGTTATTTTAAAGACACTTATACCATTCATGGTTTTTCAGACATTTTTTACCCACTTTTTTTCTGGAAGATCTTTAATCAAGAAACTATTGGTGCTGGAAGATCCTTTTTTTTATTTTTAATATTTACATTAAAAATATTAACTATTGTTTTGGCGTATCAAATTTCAAAATTCTCCTTCGTTAAAAACAAAAAAATATTTTTTATTTTATTTACATTGATTTTATTATCAATGAGTTATTATCATGTACCAATTAATTTTTCTTATTTTTCTTATAGAGATATATTTATAATTGTTTTCTTGATTTTTTTTTCTAGCTCTTTTTTAACAGATAGAAAAAATCTTTTTACAAAATTTATGTTAGGATTTATTCCTTCCATAGCCCTTGTGATGCATATTGATACGGGAACTTTTTTATTTGTTTTATTGTTTTCGTATATTTTTTACTTGTTGATAAACAAAAAAATAAAAAGTTCATTTACAATTCTATTTTCAATTATTTTAACATGGTGTTTTTTAATTTTATTTTTTGGATTCGTAGAGATCTCAAATTTTTTTAAAAATGCAATTACCATTATTCTTTCAATGGATTATTTACATGGAATAATTTATCCAGAGCCTTTTTTTTCTATAGGTGATAACAAAAATGGGATGAGAGGTACTAGAGGGCTATTATTACAGTTGTCTGCAGGTTTGTTTGTTCTTTATCATTTTATAAATAAAAAAGATAATTTATCCAATAGTGGAAAAATATTTTTTGTATTCTTATTTTTTTTAAGTTTTATCATGTATAAGAACGCCTTAGGTAGATCTGACTCTTATCATATTCGAATGTCAAATGATTTACCAATATTAATTAATGTTTTTTTTATTCTTAACTTGATAATTATATTTATTGAAAAAAGATTTAATTTAGGAAATTTTTCAAACAAAAAGATTTTGTCAATTATTATTATTCTTTCAAGTGTAGTCTATTTTGATAAATTTAATATTCAAAACATCATTAAGTACAATAAAAATTTAAATAATTTTATTTCTTTGCCTAATAATTATTTTATAGATGATAATAAGATTCAATTTATAAAAAATTTTAAAAAAATATCTAGTGATGACAGTTGTGTTCAAAATTTCACAGATGATTTGATTTTACTTTATCTTATTGATAAACCAAGTTGCTCAAAATTTGTTGCTAGCTGGTTAGCCAGTCCCTTAAACCTTCAAGATGAATATATTAATTCAATAAAAGTCAATAGACCTGTTTTTGTAATCTATGATTCACCATACTTCAAAGTTGATAACATCCCTATGTCAGATAGACTAACCAAGGTAAACAATTTCATCTTAAAGAATTATGAATTTTTTCAATCTATAAATAATTATAAGATTCTAAAAATTAAAGAATAATTCTTCCCATTTTTTTGCATATTTTTTACTAGTCATCACGCTTTTTGGAAAAAAATTTAATTTTTTTAAGATATTGTAATATTTTTTAATGTCATAAGGCCTCCCCCACCTTTCTGGGCAAACTAAACAAGACTTAAATCTATTTAATATCTTTATGTTATTTTTATTGAGAGGAAGTCTATTAAAAGTATCAATCCAAATCCATGAAGTTTTATTAATCAAATTTTTTACAGTTTCAATAGACTCATATTCAGAAAAACGAACTGACATATATTTCTTAGAGTGACTACTGTTTTTACAAATTAGCGGCATTTCTACATCAAGTAGAAAGTAATCTTTTATTTTAAATTTTTTTACTAATTTTATCACGTCTTGTTCTATTCCAGCTTCTTTTATATTTAATACTATGGTTCCATTATCATAATTTTCTAAGTAGTTAATAAAGTTATCTCCTTTTTTATAAGGATCATGATTTAAGATTATTTTTGATCCGTTAGCTCTTAAATCAACTTCAGCTCCATATGCTTTTGGAAGTTTTTTTAACTCAGATATTTTATTAATTCTATGAGCAATTATTTCCATGATTTATTAAATTTTAATTTCATCATATATTTTATAGTCCTTAAAGTTAATTTTAATTTTAAACTTAAAGAACCACCACCTTTGGCAGTTCCAGCATTTCTATCATACCAATTAACTGGTGCCTCTATAATTTTAAAGTTATTTTTTAAAGCAACTAATAAGAAATAAACGTCAAAAGAGAAGTCTGTTGGTGGATCTTTAATCAATTTTAAATAATTTCTTTTAAAAATTTTAGGTTGAGCATTAATATCATTTAATTTTTCTTTAAATAATAAAAATGTAAATAATGACATCCCATAAGTAAAAAATTTATCTAGAAAACCTCTATTTATTCTTGAGCCTTTAACAATAATTTTCTCATTCAATAATTTTTCTTTATATTTAGAAAAAATCTTTATTGCATCTATTGGGTCAAACTGTAAATCGGCATGAAACCAACATATGAATTCTCCTTTAGAAAAGTTTATTCCTTGATTAATTCCGTCGCCATAACCTTTATTATTTTTAATACTTAATAAAGAAATTTTTTTACTTTGAAATAATCTATTAGAAGTTATTTTGTGATTTGAATTATCTGTTGATCCATTGTCGACAATTATTATTTCAATTTTTTCGCTGCTAAATTCTTTTAATAGCAAACTTAGTCTATCAAAAAGCTTATCTAGATTATCTTCTTCATTAAAACACGGTATAATTAAACTAATCATTTCAATTTATTTGTATTTCAGTAGTTCATTATGTGAACCCCAACTTATATATTTATTCACGTCAAAATTATCTAATTTATAATCAAGTTTTTGTGCGATACTTATAACTGAGTCCATATAATATTCGTTATTAATCTTAATCTTATTTCTAAATATATAGTTCAATAAATCTCTCAAAATTTTTTTGTTCTTAAACACGAAAGACCCTATTAAAACTTTACTATCTTTTTTATTTTTAAAATTCTTTTTTAAAGATACTTTGATTTTTTTTTGTTCTTTTTTTACCCAACTGAAATGTTTGTGATTATTCAAATGATATTTTGATCCTTTTGCAGTACAAACTAACAAATCATTTTTTTTAATTTTTTTTTTTAAGTTTTTTAAGTTTAATTTAAAACTTAAGTCGCATGAATGAATTATAATAATATCTTTATCATTTAATAATTTTAATGACTTGTATACTGTTGAGGCTTGTCCTTTGGTTTTGTTTTTAAGAAAAAGAAATTTTTTTTTTTTTAAATGAGTTTGTACATTTTTTAAGCTCTATAAATGAATTAATTTTTTGATGAGTTATAAATATCCATTTAAAATTTTTGGGAAAAGATTTAGCAGCTTTTACAAACATCGGCTGTTTGTTAATTCTAATTAATGGTTTTGGTAATTGATACCCATGATTTTTAAATCTTATACCCTCACCTGCCATGGGCATAACACATATAAAGTTATTTATTTTATATTTATTTTGCATAAAAATTTGTGTTTATCTTTTTTTATTTGATAAATATATACACTATTTAAGATTTGTTTTTTATTAATGTGAAGTTTTTTAAAACTTTTGTTAAAATTAAATTGATCTTTATTTATTGATATTGAAGCGATGGTAAAGTGAGGTTTCCAATTTACTTTTACAAAAGGATATCCATATAATCTATTGTTATTTTTCATAACTTTATTTTTGTAATTTTCATTATTCTTTAAGGCATATTTGCTAAGTTTAGCCAAAATTACATTTTGTAAGTTTTTTAAAAAATTATTTTTTTTAATTTTAATAATGTATGTATTTTTTTTTGTAATTGGATCCTTGTTAAAAACATCTGCTTTTTCAATAAAAAATATTTTTTTATATTTTAAGTGAATATTTTTAATCTTTTTTATTGTTTTAAAATTTTTATCAGTTGTTTTTAATACATATATAGTGCAATGAGGTAAATGAGCTAGATAAGTTTGATCTCCAAATTGCTGTTTAACTTTTTTTTTTAAATTAAGAATTTTATTTCTTAGATAAAAATTAGGTATAATAAAAATTCCAAGCTTAATCATTAGTTTGTGTATATATTTTGTCTAGATCTGATCTTCTAAAATTTGGTAGAATTTTATCTCTTTTTTTTAAAAATTGATAAATATTTAGATGATCAATATTAATTTTATAAGCGAGTTTAATATTTATGTTTAAGATAACTGAAATAAGTGTCCTTAAAAAAAAACTGTGAGAAATTATCAAAATTTTAGAATTTTTTTTAAACCTTTTTAAGTATTTAAAAAACTCTTCAACTCTTACTTTTACATCATTAGTGTTCTCACCGTTTGGAAATCTGATATCTATTTTATTATTCCATGATTTGATTATGTTAGGGTATTTTTTTTTAAATTTTTTAAATGACATTCCATCTGCCTCTCCATAATCAATTTCGTTAATTAAATGGTTTTTAATAATCTTTTTATAATTAAATAATTTTGCAGTTAATTGTGACCTTTGTAGTTCACTTACAATTACAAAGTCATATTTTATTTTATTAATCTTTTTTATGTTAAAGTTTAAGATTCTTGGATTATTTGTAATACCCATAAAAGTATTCTTCTTATTCATTTTAGTTTTAGCATGTCTTAAAAAATTTAACTCTAAATATTCTTTTTTAAGTTTATTTAGGTATTTGTTATACTTTTTAATAAACTTAACTGCTAATAAAGTTATATTTAAATCATATTCAAAAGATTTTTTGATTTTATGTTTTCTTAAGATTTTAAATTTTTCTAGCAATTTAATATCATTATTTGTAATCTTTAAAAAAAAACTGTTAAAATTGCTGCCGGTTACTTTAATATTTTTGTGTGAATAGAACTTGTAAAGGTTTACCACCAAAAAATTTATTACATGATAAACGAATTCTCCTCTATTCCTTGGATCAATTTTAACATAAAGCTTTTTTTCAATTATTTTTTTCCCTTGAAATTTGTATTTTCTTACTGAAATTCTGTTTTTATTTATATCTTCTAAATATTCCTGAGAGCTTCTTCTTGCTTTATAGAAATCATTTAATTGCAATCCTTTAACTGGAAATAATTTTTTTAGTGGAATTCCCTTAAATATCTTGGATCTTTCCCAGTCATAGCATGTGAACGGACTTTTGATTACATGCTCTTTATGTTGTTTAACATCATAAATCATTAAATGTAATGGAAGTTTACTTTTTGATCCTATTTTTAAAGGACCAAAAGTAGAATTAATCAAAAGATCGTTTCTATACTTTGATCTATTTATTATGTTGTTTAATCTTTGAAATATTTTTTTGTTTAACTGTTTGCAAATTACAACAATATCTAAATCACCAATTTCCCTAATATTTTTTCCTTCCGAGTAGGATCCAACAATAGTAGCAGAAATTACATCTTTATCTTTAATTAATAGATTGATAATATTTTTACCGATCTTCATTTTTCATATCTTGCCACGGTTTGAAGCATCATTATTCTTTTAACTGGATGTTCATTATTAAGAACATATGAACCAGAAACAACTTTCTCGCTTATGAATTTGTTAATAATATTGCTCTTAACACCACCATCGACACAAACAGTAAATTCATTTCTAAATTTTACAGAATTTATTTTTTTAATTAATTCATATGATTTTTCATTAAATTTCTGCCCAGAAGTACCTGGATTTGAAATACTTAATATTAAGATTTGTTCAAACCCTCTAATTACACTTTCTATATCAACGTAGTCATATATTGAATGTAAGACTATTCCTGGAATTTTGTTTTTGCTTTTTATTTTTTTAATCACTTCTTCTCTTTTATCTATTTCATAGTGTACGTAAATTATATCCGAAAAATTTAAAATATTTTCGTTAATCAGTGCTAAAGGTGTTTTTGACATAATGTGTGTTTCTATTGAATGATTTGGCCAATAGGCTTTAACGACTTCCAGTTTTGACAAATTTGTATCTAGGGCATTTTTATTCATTGTTTTGTCGACTATATCTACATGAATAAAATCTGGATATGGTCCTATAGAATTAAAGATCTTATTAATATCTTCATAACCGTTCGCGTATATTGCTACACCAACTTTTCTACTATCTTTAAATGAAAATTTTATATGAAAAAAATAAGCTAAGAGAAAGAAAGTTCCTGAAATTAGGACTCTTGCTTCTTCAAAACTTAAATTTCTTAATTCTATTTGATTTTTAATAAAATATTGAAACAAATAAGAGCATGAAGAAATCAAAAAGAAGTATAATAGTGATTTTTTTAAATATATGCTTGGTACATTAAAATTAAATTTTATATTGAAATAAAAAGCAAAAAATATTCCAAAAATTAAAGATACGTGAAGAAAATAAGGGTTTGTGGTAATATTTTCACTTATTAAATTTCTAATAAATAATTCTACAATTAAAGAAAGAAAGCCTATTACTATGTAAATTATTAAATGTTTTTTTTTATAAAAGAAAAAATTAATATTTTTTATAAAATCGCTTTTGAAAATCATTTTTGGCCATAATATCTTTTGTTTCCAAATTTTCTTTCAAAATGTTTTTTAGATATATAAAAAGGTAATTTCTTTTTAACTTTAATTTGTTCAGAATAGTAAGCTAATTCGGCAATAAACTCCATCATTTCTGAATAGTTAACAGCGCTTTTAAAATCATTACCCCAGCAAAATGACCCATGGCCTGCTACAATTACACCTGGGCACTCATTTGTTTTTAATTTTAACTTTTTCAAAGTATCCAATATAAGATAACCAGTATTTTTTTCATAATCTTTAAGTTTTTGTTTTTTTATATAACCAGTAACAGGAATTTTACTAACCCAATAATCTGAGTGGGTTGTTCCATAAATTGGAATAGATTTAGCTGTTTGGGCCCATGCTGTTGCATATTTAGAATGTGTATGAGAAATACTTTTTAAATTTTTAAACTCTTTATATAATACTTGATGAGTAAGAGTGTCCGTAGAGGGGTTATATTTTCCATAAACCTTTTTACCATCAGATACTCTGATTATAGGACATTGATTTATGTCAATTTTATTAGGTATTACTCCGCTGGGTTTAATAACAAAATATTTTTCATTAATTCTTATACTTACATTAGAAAAAGTTTGAATACTTAAATCTTTTTTTACTAATCTTATATTCTGATTTTTGCACTCTTTAGAAAAATTTTTATACTTTTTCATTAATTTTACCTAAATATTTATTTTTAATGATAAACATTAATATACTCAAATTTATATTATTTTCTTATCTTATAAAAGTACTTTATTTAGCTGATTTTACTAAAAAGACTAGTTGCTTTGAATCTTTTTATAAATTTAAAACCTTTAGCACTTAATAAATTGAAAATCTTATCACAATCTTTGTTTTTCATACCATCTACTTCATGGGTTTCGATAGCTACCAATTTTGTTTTATGCTTTATTAAATCGATTTCATTTAAAATATTAAAATCCTCTCCTTCTGAGTCTATGTTTATAAAGTCTATATTCATTATTTCTGATAAAAATTCATTTGGGTTTTTTGACAATGCCTGTTTTGTAATAAGTTTGTTAAAATAAGAACTATCTTTTTTAGCTGTTTTAACAAATTCTTCATTAATAGTATTTAGGGGGCTAAAAAAATCATCATAATTTACTGTGACTTTTTTTTTTGAATTAGATAAAACTGCGCAAATATTTTTATCTTTTGGACGTAAAATATTAAATAGATCTATTGATGTCTGATTTAAATCAATATTAATCCCTGTCCAGCCTTTTTTATATAGCAGATAAGTATTGTTATATTTTATGGGGTGAAAACAACCTATGTCTAAGTAAAAACCATCATTTTTTTTGTTAAAATATCTATTTATTTCTAAATCCTCACCCCACTGAGAATAATGCTCTCTTTTTTTTAACGCCCTATTTCTTATGTATAGATTGTAGTAAAGATAAATCTTGTAAGACCAACCAGACTGTAGAAACAATTTTTTAAGTGACATAAAGTGTACGATAAAACTTTTTTATTGGTGCCCTCGGCCAGACTCGAACTGGCACTCCCAAAAGGGCAAGGATTTTAAGTCCTTTGTGTCTACCAATTTCACCACGAGGGCACTGTGTTATTT
>MDSV01181449.1_pt1 | contig 10582 bp, 7 predicted proteins | sample 810851 | NCBI WGS metagenome assembly MDSV01 (sample SAMN05326640, study PRJNA326480) | marine metagenome | isolation source: seawater | place: Atlantic Ocean: North East | collected 2012 | reverse complement strand
TTATGCTGAGAACAAAAGGAGAAGGAGGTATAGCGATATTTGGGAAGAAATTTGGAAGGTAGCCCGTCAATCCAACTTTAGTACTTCAAAAATAAATTTTAGGATTCTTTATTTTGTTTAGAATTATTAAGCGAATAATTTCCGAAATCAAGAATTTCTTCAAAGTCCTTTGACAATTTTAAAGGAGTTACTAAAATTCTGTCTTCTTGAAACAAATAAACTTTCTCTAAGTATTTGAGATGGATCAGTTTTTCAGTGTTTTGAGCATCAAATTTTGTATTTACTAAATAAATACGTTTTAGATTTTTTAATTGTGATAACTCATCGATATTTTCACCTAATATGTTTGTATTATTCAATTTTAAAACAGTAAGATTAGTATAATATTTTAAATTAAAAAAAATAGAGTCGGTGATCTTACTATAACTTAAATCGAGATTAACAATATTTTCCCTTACGCTAGACATGATTGACAAATCAATGTCTCTAAATTCAGAGTAATTTAATGTGTTAACAGAAAACAAATTAGAGTTTTTACTAATAGGGTTGATCAAAATATTTTTTGCTCTTACTTTTTCTAAAGTTTCAATATTAGGCATAGCAACATTTTCTGTTGGATAAAATGGTTTTTTAATTGTGAAAAAGTAACTAATCAGATTTTCATCAAGTTTAAATTCTTCTACAGATTTTTTGAATGAGCTTCCATTTTTAATCCAATTACTTACAAGATTTATTTCTTCTCTTGTGAGCTGTTTTCCACCTTTGGGGGGCATGTGTTTTTTCTTATCTTTTGGTAAATGAATTCTAATATACATTTCACTCATTTCTGGCCTTTCAAAATTAATTATAGAACCGTTTCTACCTCCTTTTATAAGTTCATTAGAATTATGCATTTTTAGTTTACCACTTGATTTTTTAGAATTGTGACACTTCACACATTTTTCGTCAAGTATTGGCCGGATAACTGAAGAAAATAATGGTTTTTCTTTGTAGTCTTTATAATATTTTATGGGCTTACTTTGTACTTTATTGAAACTAGCTAGATTTTTTATAGGTTCAGTTAAATGTTCTTCACCATGTGTAATATTTCCACCTAAGTGTCCTGCCAGTAACAGAACGATAGAATTCCCAATAGTAAAAAGTTTTCTTGGTAGGAGTTTAAAAAATGACTTTTCAATTAATTTTTGGTAAAAGGAAAATGATAAAATAACAGTAAGAATTCCAGCTAAAAAGTGATTTTGAACTGTCTGCCAAAGATATCCACCATTTTGATATTGTAAATATCCACTTAGTATTGATAAGATACCAGTAATAGTGGCCCAAAAGAAAATAAACTTTAGAGCATCATTAGACCATTTAAGTTTTTTTGAATTTAACTCAATTAAAATTCCTAATACTATAAATCCAATTGGTAGATGAATTATCAAAGGATGGAATCGACCAATTAAAATCAATAAATCATCAAACATAATATTTTAATCATTTAATCTTTTTTTCAATATTTTCATAATATACAAATTAGCCTTCCACTGATCAGATAATGGTTCCTGTGTAATGGGTAATGTTGGCATGTAGTTAGGAGGTCCAAATTCTGTTGTTATCGTTGATATTTTATTATTGTTAGTAATTTTTTTGACTACAGAACTCCAAATATCGGTATGTCTCTTGACAACTGACTTCCATTCAGGTGCACTTGGATCATTGACTTGAGGTCCTTCTTCAAAACCTACTCTTGCATGAATATGATTACTTCTCTCTATAATTTTTTTTAATAAATCAGTTCTTTTTAACAATAAAGATTCGTGAACTACCATCCAATGGCTTATATCTAATGTAAGAAGCAAATCTTTATTTTTTTCAATATATTCGATTGTCTTGGGAAGGGAATAACTAAATCTTCCTCTGTGTGTTTCGTGATAAACGGGGATTTTGTATTGTTTACTGAGTTTTGTGGCCTCTTCTATGAAAGCCATATTTTGACTGAATGAATAGAAATCACTGCCAGTATGGGAATTTATGGCAATAGGATTAAGCTCAAAAGTATTTTTAAGATATTTTTTGTAAGCAACTAGACTTTTTTCAAAAGAAAGTTTTGGATCAGAGCCACAAAGATAAATTACTTTCATGTTTTGTTCTTTCAACAATTTTGAAATTTGTAATTGTTCTTTCTTATCAGTTGGAGACCAGATTTCAATCCCATCGTATCCTGAGGCCTTTGCTTTTTTTATAAAAGCTTCAGGAGTTCCTTCAAAACCCCAGCTGGTTTGAAAATAAAGAACTTTATTTTGTGCAATCGTTTCAGTTGAACAAACAATAGATAAAATAATTAAGATCAGTTTTTTCAAAAAATTTTATGCTAAAATTTGACGTATTACTTGCCCTTCGACGTCAGTTAATCTAAAGGGTCTTCCTTGAAAATCATATGTAAACTGCTCATGGTCGAATCCTAATAAGTGTAAAATAGTTGCTTGTATATCATAAACCGATACACGACCTTCAATACCCCTGTAACCAATTTCATCAGTTTTCCCATGAACATACCCCTTTTTTAGGCCACCTCCAGCCATCCACATTGTAAATGCTTCCCCTTGGTGGTCTCTTCCGACAAGAGTGTTTTGAACACCAGCTCGGTTTTCCCACATTGGTGTTCTTCCAAATTCACCTCCCCAAACGACAAGGGTTTCGTCTAAAAGACCTCTTTGCTTTAAGTCCAAAATAAGCGCTGCAATTGGTCTGTCAGAGTCTTTACATTTGTTTAAAAAACCTTTTCTTAATGATTCTGCTTCACCATTACCGTGTGAGTCCCATCCCCAATCATAAAGTTGAACAAAGCGTACTCCTTTCTCAACCATTTTTCTTGCTAATAAGCAATTGTTTGCAAAGGATTCTTTTCCAGGTTGAACGCCATACATGTCTCTGATATATTTGGGCTCATCATTTATATTCATAACTTCAGGAACAGAGCTTTGCATTCTAAATGCCATTTCATATTGACTTATCCGAGTTAGCACCTCAGGATCATTAAATTTCTCGTATTCATTATAATTAATCTGATTAATTGATCCAATAATATTCTTTTTAAGTTCCTGTGAAACACCTTTTGGATTTTTAAGGTAAAGTACAGGATCACCTTTTGATCTACATTGAACACCTTGATAAATAGAAGGTAAAAAACCATTACCCCAAAGGCTTTTTCCTCCATCTGGAGTTCCACCCGATGTAAGTACTATAAAACCAGGAAGATCATTACTTTCAGATCCAAGACCGTAGGTCACCCACGAACCAATAGAAGGTCTTCCTAGTCTTGGACTGCCAGTATGCATTAATAGTTGAGCTGGGCCATGATTAAATTGATCTGTGTGAACAGCCTTCAAAAAAGTTACTTCATCAATGATATTTTTAAAGTGTGGAATATGGTTTGAAATCCAATTTCCAGACTCTCCTTCTCTTGAAAAAGTAGCTTGAGGGCCTAACATGTTAGGTATTCCTTCGATAAAAGCAAATTGCTTCCCTGTAATTAAAGATTCAGGGCAAGGTTTATTGTGTAACTTTTCTAGTTCAGGTTTATAATCAAACAATTCTAATTGTGATGGAGCACCTACCATGTGAAGGTATATCACGCTTTTAACTTTAGGATTGAAGGGAGGTGCTATTGGTGCTAAAGGATTTAAACTTCTGTCAGCATTATAGTTAAAAGAAATATTTTTGGTAGAGCATGAGTTTAAAAATGAACCTAAGGCAATTCCTCCTAGGCCTAGGGTACAATCTTTGAGAAAATGCCTTCTTGTATTAAATCTTGCATTTGTTTTTTTGAATTCGTTATGTAGTTTTTTTATATCATCCATGGGTTAAAAATTCATCAAGATTCATTATAGCATTAGCTACGATTGCTAGGGAAGCTAATTTAATATCAATTTTATTTCCTAAATCAAAAAAGTTATCTAGTTTCAAATTGTCTTCCTCAAATTCTTGTTGAGCAATCCTATATAGGCTTATTAAGTTATTTAAAATCTTTGGTTCGATTTCTTTGTACACAGCAGATTTATACATTTTCTTTATTGATGATTCAATAGATTCTGCCTTAATTGATTTAGCGAGATGGAAAGCTGCTTCAGTGTAAACTGGGTCATTCATTGTTACAAGTGCTTGAAGGGGAGTATTGCTAGGTAGTCTTCTTACCAAACAAATTTCTCTACTACTAGCGTCAAATGAAATAAATGAAGGATACGGACTTGTTCTTTTTAAGTAAGTATAGATTGCTCTTCTATGTTTATCCTCGCCTTTACTTTCTTTCCAAAGGTTACCTAGATAGGGATGTTCCCATACGCCATCTGGTTGTGGAGGCATTACACCAGGGCCATATTTCTTAGGACTCAAAAGCCCAGAAACAAAAAGTGCCTGATCTCGAATAGATTCAGCACTCAAGCGAAGTTTGGGACCCCATGAATAATATAAATTATTTGGATCTAGTTTAAATTTATTCTCATCAATGTTTGAGCTTTGTTTGTATGTAGATGACAGAACTATCTTCTTAATTAACGACTTTAGACTCCAATTCATATCATTCATGAAATTAAAGGCCAACCAGTCAATAAGTGCAGGATGACTTGGAGGATCAGATTGCGTTCCCATATCCTCTATCGATGAAACCAAACCTTTACCAAAAATTTGGTACCATACTCTATTTACAAGTGTTCTAGCTGTTAGCGGATTTTCCTTACTAATTATCCATTTTGAAAATCCTAACCTGTTCTTTTCCCACTCTAAATCCCATTTGTTTAAAATTGATGGAACCTGGGAATTCACTTCTTCTTTTTTATTTAACCAATTACCTCTATCAAAAAGATATGTCTTACGTTTCATGAAATCTTCATTTTCAACCATTATTGGAGTAAGATTTTTGGGTGTATTCAAAATCGTATTTATATCTCTATCTAATTTCAAGAGTTCAGTACTATTTGAAACAGGGATATTTGGTAAAAACGAAATCCAATCTATTTGAGCAGCTAAATCCTTGTAATCATATGAAACAGAATTATTTGTATATAAATCACGATTTATTGCCTCTATATATAGATCGAATGGCTTTAATTCTTTTTTAATTTTTATTTTAAAATATGAGTTATTTTTACCATCAAACCAGTATTTATTTTGGTTTAAGTTTATTGATGCAATTACGTTTCCATCAGGTGAATTCTTACGAAAAATTAATTTTGTATTTTTTCTACCACCTCCATGTTTAAAATAAAGATTTTCAAACCCCCTTGTGTTTATATTTTTATAAACAGCTATTCCTTTATTTCTTAAGTTTAAAGTTTCACCACTGATAAACCCATTTTCAGAATTTAGAACGATTGAATTGTGTAAAGCATATTTAGGTTCTAAATACTTGAAAAAGTTCCTATAGATATTAAGTGTTTGTTTATCCGTTTTTTCTGAAATAAATCCTAAAACTTTATCAATCTTATTTTCAACTTTTTTAGAATAAGACCTTAAATTCGGTGATTCCCCCATTAAATCCTCGTCTCTTGTATTGTTAAAAAAGGACATCAATTGGTAGTATTCTTTATGACGTATTGGATCATAAGGATGATCATGACACTGAACACATCCCACTGTTGTACTTTGCCAGACATCAAAAGTAGTATTTACTCTGTCTATAACAGCAGCTACTCTGTATTCTTCATCATTTGTTCCACCCTCATCGTTGTTCATCGTATTTCTATGGAATGCTGTCGCTAATAATTGATCATAAGAGGGATTTGGTAAAAGATCTCCGGCTATTTGTTGAATAGTAAATTCATCGAATGGGAGGTCTTTGTTTAGAGATTTAATTACCCAATCTCTATATTCCCAAATATTTCTACCTCTATCAGTTTCATAACCTTTTGAATCTGAATATCTAGCTAGATCTAACCACCAACTAGCCCATTTCTCACCATAATAGTCTCTTGAAAAAAGCGAGTCAAGGTAAGTTTCATAATCTATTTTGTTTTCAATAAACAATTCAAAAAGTTTTTTTTCAGGTGGTAAACCAGTTATGTCAAAAGAAACTTTTCTTGCCAAAATACTTTTCTTAGATTGAGGATTTGGAGATAAGTTTTTTTCTAACATTTTAACTGCAATAAATTTGTCTATAGTGTTGTTGAAAAATTTTTCACTGAAAATATTTGTATTCAATTCAGGTATTTTTTCATTTTTCGGTTGTATATATGCCCAATGAGTTCCCCAATTTGCTCCTTGATCGATCCATTTAGTAAAGAGTTCAATTTCGGATTCACTAAGTTTAGGTTTGTGGTATGGCATTCTAAGTTCAAGATCTGTTTCATGGAGTCTTTGAATCAGTCTGCTATTCTTAGAATCTCCAGGTATAATAGCCGGTGAACCTTCATCAGTATTGGCCAGTGCTTCCTTTTCAAATAAAAGACTGAACCCTGCAGTCTTTTTTACTCCCCCATGGCATGAGATACATTTTTTATTAATTATTGGCTTGATCTGAGCATTGAAATCAATTTTTTTCTCAGATTCACAAGAGATAAGTATCGTTATTAAAACAAAAAATTTTATGTTTTGTTTTATTCTAGATAATTTAATTGTGTCTTTAATATCTTTAGTGTTCAATTTGATCTACTTTGGTTTACAAAATATTTAAAAACATTTCTTTACAACATCAAATTATGAATAATTTTAAAATTATCATATTTATAATTTTGTTCATCTGGATAAATATTTCTTGTAAATCCGAACAAAAAAAAAAATATTCTAATTTCCCTGTTTCTGTTGAGAAAACTTTTTATGGAGTAACTAAAGATAAGGAAGACGTTTATCAATTTTCATTACACAATAAAAATGGAATGGAAATTAACATAATTACGTATGGTGGAATTATTACTAAATGGACAGCTAAAGATCGATTTAATCATTTCAATGATATCGTATTAGGATATAATAATCTTAAACAATATGAGTCAAGCAGCCCTTATTTTGGTGCAATAGTTGGGAGATATGGTAACAGAATCTCTAAGGGAAAATTTGCACTAAATAACCAAGCTTATTTTCTGACTACAAACGATAACGAAAACCACCTTCACGGAGGTTTCAAAGGATTTGATAAAGTCATATGGGAAGCACAAATAATAAGGCATGATTCTATAGCATCATTAGAACTTAAGTATTTAAGTAAAGATATGGAAGAGGGTTATCCTGGAAATCTTGATATAACCGTAATTTATACATTAAATAATAAGGATGAATTAATCATTAATTATGAAGCTAAAACAGATAAAACTACAATAGTAAACTTAACTCAACATTCGTATTTTAATTTGTCAGGTAATTTCAACAATAATATTTTGAATCACGAATTAGTTATAAATGCAGACTCATTTATTCCTGTCGATACCTCTTTAATCCCTTTTGGTGAGATCAGAAAAGTCAGAGGAACTCCTTTCGACTTTACAAAAAGGAAAAAAATTGGTAAAGAAATTAATAATGATGATCAACAAATTAAAAATGGTAAAGGTTATGACCACTGTTGGGTATTAAATGATCAGGGAAAGGATATGAAATTTGTGGGGTCAGTTTATGAAGAAAAATCTGGAAGATTTCTGGAAATTTTTTCCACTGAACCTGGTGTTCAATTTTACTCTGGAAACTTTTTAGACGGAACGCTAAAAAGTAAAACAAATGGCACTTATGATTTTAGATCAGGATTTTGTTTAGAAACACAGCACTATCCAGACTCTCCAAACCAACCTACATTCCCCTCTGTAGTTCTTTTACCAGGGGATATTTATAAATCAAAAACAATCTACAGGCTCTCGAGTAAATAGTTATTATTTATTAATAGTTTTAAATAATATGATTCAGAAAAATATTTACCTGTTCTTCTCAATTTTAATTTTTTCTTTCTCTTTTTTAGGCTGTAAATATGAAAGAGAAGATAATAAAAAACAATTACCGAATATAGTTTGGCTAGTGGCAGAAGATCAATCTCCAGAATTTTTTCCAGTCTATGGTGATTCAACAGTTAAGCTACCTATTATTGAAAGTTTAGCTAAAGATGCTATCGTATTTAATAATGCTTATACCCCTGCACCTGTTTGTGCACCTGCAAGAAGTGCAATTATCACTGGACTATATCCTACTACACTAGGTACTCATAATATGAGAACATATAATTCATATAAAAAAGAAAATGAGCCAACTATTGGGATTCCTAGCTATTCACCAATTGTTCCAAAAGGAGTCAAAATGTTTCCACAATACCTTAGGAAAATTGGCTATTACACATCAAACAATTCAAAAGAGGATTATAATTTTAAAAAAACAGATGGGGTTTGGGATGATAGCAGTTCAAATGCACATTGGAAAAATCGTGCCGCAGGCCAACCCTTTTTTGCTGTATTTAATTTTGGAATTTCACATGAATCTCAAATCTGGGAGCAAGGTGATAATGATATTTTAGTAGATCAAAAACTAGTTCAAATTCCACCTTATTTTCCAGACACTCATGAAATAAGAAAAGATATAGCTGTGAACTACAGTAACTTAATAAGACTGGATAAAAAAATTGGTAAAATTATTAATGAACTTAAACAGGAAGGACTGTATGAAAAAAGTATTATTTTTTTCTATAGTGATCACGGGGGACCATTTCCTAGACACAAAAGGTCTTTGTATGAAACGGGTATAAAAGTACCTTTAGTGATAAAATTTCCTTATTCCAAATACGGGGGGACTGAGAATAATAACTTTATTAGTTTTATTGATTACGCACCTTCAATTTTGTCTTTAGTTGGTATAAAACCTCCTGATGTTATGCAGGGTAAAGCTCAATTCGGTAAGTTCAAGGTTAATGACAAAGTTTCTTATATATTCGCTGCCTCAGATAGATTTGATGAAAAAGTAGATAGACTTAGGGCAGTCAGATACAATAATTTTAAGTACATAAGAAACTTCAATCCAAAAATTAGCAATGCCATTCCGGTTTCATATCGTGAGCAGATGCCAATGATGAGGGAACTAAATAAACTTTGGAAGGAAAATCTTTTGAAAAGGGATCACTCGCTGTGGTTTAAAACACCAAAACCAAAAGATGAGCTTTATGATCTGAATAAAGATCCCTATGAGTTAAAAAATTTGGCAGGTGAGGCTAGTTTGAAGGACACCCTACTTTTTTTAAGAGAGGTTTTAGATCAATGGATAATAAATACTAATGACTTAGGAGAATATTCTGAAATAGAATTAATAGAAAAATGGCTTAAGGGAATAAAGTCAAAAAAATTAAAATCAGTTTCCTTTAAAAAGGAATATGGGAAAATCATTTTAAAGCATTTTGATAGTGGATCTACAATACTTTGGAAAGGGAAAAATGATTCTGTTTGGAATATATATTCAAAGCCAATAAGTTATTCTAAACAAGTCATTACAAAAGCAGTAAGAATAGGATATGAAGACAGCGATCAAATAACAATTAACTAAAATTATTGCTATATTTAATGAAATTGTTAACTATAATATTATCCTATGAATTCAGATAGAAGAAAATTTTTTACATCCATAGCTCTTGGTGTAGGAGCTACTGCATTTCCCAATTTTGTTGAGGATTTTGAAAATCTAGAATCAGTAAATTCTAATTCAAGAATAAATCCTGATGAATTGTCTAATTGGTTCAAGAAAATAAAAGGAGAACATAGAGTTGTTTATGATGGGAGCCAACCGCATAATACTTTACCTATAACATGGAATTGGGCTTTTCTTGAGTCAAATAACTCCGTAGGAGTAAAAGATTCTAACATAACCGCGATAACAGTTCTAAGACATACTGGAATTGTTTTTGCTTTTAAGTCTGAGATATGGGAAAAGTTTAAACTTGGAGAAATTGTAGGATTTAATGATAATCAAACTGGAAAATCTGCATTAAGAAATACTGTATATGAGCCTAAAGAGGGTGATATGCCACTACCTCTAATTCAGGGGATAAAAGATTTACAAGCTAGAGGTTCTCTTTTTTGTGTTTGTGATTTGGCTACAAAAGTTTATGGGTCTGTTATTGCAAAAAAAATGAGTCTTAATCCTGACGATGTTTATGCGGAGATGGTAGCGGGTATTCTGCCAGGTGTTCAATTGGTGCCATCAGGGGTATGGGCACTAGGTAGAGTTCAGAACAACAAATGTGCGTATATATTTGCGGGATAATTATTAAAGTATTTTTAACAGAAAATTAATTATTCAGTTCATTTATTTTAGAATGGATAAGGGCAAAAATCTTATCATCTTATTGATTCTTTTGACCTCTGCTTTTAGCAAAGCTCAAAACTTTAATATAGTTGATTTTGGGGCCGTATCAGGAGCTAAGGCTATAAATACGGTTGCTATAAATAAAGCTATCTTAAATTGTAGTAATAGTGGTGGAGGCAGGGTAGTAATTCCAGCAGGTGAATTTCTAACAGGCACTATTTATCTAAAATCAAATGTTAATCTTCATTTAGAACAAGGGGCAAAGTTGATAGGCAGTTTGAACATCAATGATTATGACTTAATGCCTGAAGGATATTATTATTCGGGGAAAAATTATATG
>MDSV01182287.1_pt1 | contig 10583 bp, 9 predicted proteins | sample 810851 | NCBI WGS metagenome assembly MDSV01 (sample SAMN05326640, study PRJNA326480) | marine metagenome | isolation source: seawater | place: Atlantic Ocean: North East | collected 2012 | reverse complement strand
TAAGAAACTAATTGGTAAATACTTACCATCAGATGCCCTTCTCTTTATGAAAATTGGTTTAAAAAAATTGCTATTTTCTAAATAATTATACGCAATATGAGTCTCATTTAGTATTTTAGGTAGTAAAATTATTGATTTAAAAATATTTTTTTTATCATAAAAAAAATTAGAGATTTCATATTGAGTCTTACTATAACAAAATATCTTTTTTTTTTCGATTTTTTTTCTAGCAAAAATATTAAAAATAACATTGTCTCCAAAACCATAGCTAGATGTGTATATTAATTTATATCTTTGTATTTTTGCGAATAAGAGGCTTAAAATTATTATCTTTGAAAAAGTGAAGTATACTAGATTTTTAACGAAATTATAAATTGTAAAATTAATTTTTTTTATCATTAGTTTATAAAAATTTAGTACGAGATTTATTATATTATAATCATTTTTTTTTATTACAGCCGAAAAAAATATTACTTAGTTAGATTAAGACTTTTTGGAGTGGTAAAATAATAATCACCATTATATCCAATCAATTTAAATAACTTTTTCCAATTATTTTTGCTCAATATGGTTGAGCCTAATAAAGTCCATTTTTCAAAAATTCTTTTTTCTTTTTCTGTTTCGTAAGATGCAACTGTTATAAATGATTTTTTTGAAACTCTCTCTATCTCAATAAGAGTTTTAACAACATCTTCAAAATTATATTTATAAATTGAACTAAAACCTATTAAATAATCAAAGTACTTATCTTTAAAAGGAATATCGTAATACTTTGACATCTTGATATTTTTTTTTATTTCTTTTTCTGCATTTAATATTGGGTAAACATGATCTTCAATCCCATAAATTTTACATTTGGGTAATAAAAATTTAAAGTCTTTCATTATAAAACCTTTTTTACAACCAAGATCTAAAATCTTTGATGAGTTTTTAAGATTATTTTTTTTTATTATCCTTGGTAATAATTTTTTCCATCTTCCATCATATTTAAAACCACCAAATCCATTATCTCTTTTTCCATCATAATATTCTTTTCCCAAAGACGACGCGATTAATTTGTTTTTAATAGATCTATTTACTGCTCTATTAATTTTATTTTTTGTCTTAAAATATTTTGGATCAAAATATGGCACAATTAAAACTTAATTATCGGTCTGACAATTTTTCCTTTCATAAATTAATTTTCTATTTAAGAAGATGATTTAACACCGCATAAAAGTTAGATATATTTATTGATTTAGAGTGACCCAAAATATCAACTTTTAATGCTCCAGAAATATTTCCTATGATGTTTGTTACAGTTTGATCAGTTTTTACAGCATATAATAAAGATGTAATAACTAAAAAAACATCTCCCGCACCTATAGTATCTATTACTTTGTCGGAAATTACAGCGGGTGTATAAAGAGTTTTATTTTTAAAATAAGAGAATGAACCTTTTCTACCTCTAGTAATTGTAAAATTTTTACACTTCACTTGTTTTATAATTTTTTTAGTAACTATTGTTTCAATATCCTGAACATTATTTGATGCTGCCAATCTTAATTCTGGCTCATCTATACATACATAATCACAAGCTGAATATTTTGTTATAAGATTAAAACCTAAGTTAGCACTGTTTGTTTGACAATTTATAGCAAGATATTTGGACTTTTTTTTTAATATTGAATAAATATCTTGATCAATGAAGCCATGACCATAATCAATTAATATTACTACATCAAATTTTTTAACTTCATTTCTAAGATAAGAAATAACTTTTTTTTTATTTTGGTGTCCAAGTAAATTATCATCCATATAATAAACTTCGCTTATTTTTTTTTTATAAGCAGAGTCAACTAGCCTAGTTTTTCTAGTAGTGATTTTATTTTTTTCAAAAAAAATTTTGCTTTTTATTTTTTTTTGAAATTTTTTCACTTGTTCCTTGGTGTCTTGATCATTGCCCATTACAGTACATATAGAAACATTTTTATTAAACTCAGCTAAATTAGTTGCAGCAGCAAAGACTCCTCCCAAAAAAATATCTTTTTTTAAATATTTGGTTGCTAAAATACTTTCCTTAATTGGTTTATTAAGTGCTTGAACCAAATTATATTGATCTATAATTGAGTCTCCAATGATTAATACTTTTTTATTTTGAATTTCTTTTAAACTTTCTAAGCTTTTAGATAAAAGATGTTTCTTATTTTTTTTTTCTAAGAATTGGGTTAACTTACTGTCAAATATATAGGAAAAGCTTTTATTTATTATTTCAGTCGAACTTTTTAATGGAGAGTCCGTATATATTATTTTTGAATTTATTTTTTTAACCTCTTTAATTTCTTTATATAGTCTCTCTGTAAAATCCTTTTTGCCTTTATAATCTTTACCTTTAAAATAAAAGTCTGGCTTTATTTTTTTAATGCTTTGAGTTGCATCTAAACTGAAATTAATTCCAACATAATCTACTTGCCTCAAAGACTCTAGAATTTTTGCTCTAAAATAATGATTGTTGACTGGTCTATGTGGACCTTTGTTAACAAATTTGTCTTCAGTTATTGTTACAAATAAGTAGTCACATTGTTTTTTTACTTCTTCAAAATGACTTAAATGACCAGTATGAATTATATCAAAAACTCCGTGGCATAATCCAATTTTCTTTCCTTTTTTCCTCAATTTTTCAGATATGGATGCTAGATTTTCTAGATTATATTTTTTCATTAAAATTTTTGATTAATTATTCTATCAAATTTTTTCTAATTTCATTTACTTTATTAATTCCTAAAAAGGGATACATATTATCAAGCATTGCTGGTTGAAATGTACCATCTTTATTCATTTGTGTTTGAACCCTGGGCACTAGCTCCTGCATTGGAGGAATAAAAATCTCGCATACTACTGCTTTTTTTGAATTCAAAATTTTTTGGATTTTAAAATTCAATTTATTTTCATTTTTAAGTTTTATTGTCTCAAATCCAAAAGATTTTGCAACTTCAAGAAAATTTGGTAAAGTTAGACCACTTACTTTGTCAGCTCCAACGAATTTTTTAAAATTTTTCTTTTGCATCAATTTCATGGTTAAATATCCACCATTGTTAATAATAAATATTTTGACGGGTATATTGTAATTTTTTAAAGTTTGAAGCTCTTGGATATTAAACATCAATCCACCATCGCCTGTTATACAAATTGTTTTTTTTTGTTTATCTCCAAAATAAGCTCCAATTATACCAGGCAAACCAAAACCCATTGCCGCTATGCCTGATGAGGTAAACAGCCTTTGATTTTTTTTTATTTTAAAAGATTGCATTGTGCAGGTAAAACTTGTGCCCATATCTGTAACAATATTTTCATTTCCTCTCAATTCTTCTGAAAGAGTATTAATAAATCTAAATGAATTAATATAATTTTTATTTTTTTTGTATTTATTATCTTCGTTTAAATACACTTTAAGTTCTTTAAGTTTTTTTAACCATATTTTTTTTTTCTGTATTTTATTTGAAATTTTTTTATTTATATTTTCTAAAAAAATTGCAAGATTATCATTTATTTTTAAATCAGTTTTGAATTTCCTTTTAAATATTTCTTTTTTATCTATTTCAACAATAATTTTTTTAGATAATGGAGAAAAGTTTTTCATTTGATAACCTGTGATAGGGACTGACAACCTCGTTCCTAAAATTAAAAGTAAGTCACATGACTGTATAGCAAAATTAGCAATTCGATTACCAAAAAGCCCTGGTCTACCAAAATATAAATTATTATTAGAAGGTGATATGTCGCTAGCATTCCATGTCGTTAAAAAAGGTATATTTGATTTATTTAAAAAATTTAAAAATTTCTTCTCAGCTTTACAAATATGCACTCCATTACCTACAAGAATCAAGGGTCGTTTTGAATTTTCAATCAATTTTAATGTTTTTACAATTTTAATGTCCTCTTTTTTAAAATGATCTTTATTATATATTTTTTTAAATTTTGATTTTAATTTTATTTTTTTTTTAACAAACTTTTTTGATTGAATATCTAAAGGCACATTTATCCAGACAGGCCCTGGTCTTCCTTCATTTGCTATTTTATATGCTTTTGACAATTCTAGCTCAATATCTGAATTTTTTGTTAAAACTTTATTATATTTTGTAATAGATTTTATTATTTCATTAATATTTGCTTCTTGAATTCCAATTTGTCTAGTTTTAGAATTTAAAATCATGTCTTTAGTTTCAACTTGACCTGAAATAATTATCATAGGTATAGAATCAATCCATGCCCCTATAACGCCTGTAATAGCATTTGTACCCCCAGGCCCAGATGTAACTGATAATATTGCAGGCTTTTTATTAACTCTATAATAAGCTTCTGCTGCCATAGCAGCTGATTGTTCATGATGCATAAATATAAAGTTTAATTTTTTTTGTTTTCTAAATGCTTCATTAAGAAACATCGCTCCACCTCCAGTTACTCCAAAGGCTGTGTTTATACCTTTTTTCATCAAATATTTAATTATAAGCTCTGAATTATTCATCTTTAAATTACGAAGCTATAATATATTAATATATAAAAATCTATATTTACCCATTTTTTTTATGAAAAAAAAAATACTTATTCTTGGAAGTAACAGTTTTTCTGGCAATCATTTGGTAAATTACTTGCTTAAAAAAAAATATTTTATAATTGGATGTTCTCAATCAAAACAATCTCCACCTAAATTTAATCCATTATCAAATGAGCCACACCAAATAAGGAAAAAATTTAGATTTATAAAAATTGATATAAATAAAAATATAAAGAAGCTTGAAAAAATTATTAAAAAAAACAAGCCGGAAATAATTATTGATTTCCTGGGTCAGGGAATGGTTTCTGAAAGTTGGCAATATCCCTACTTAACTTTTGAAACAAATGTATTGTCTAAAATTAAATTATATAATTTTTTAATTGGGCAAAAATTTTTGCGAAAGTATATAAAAATTTCAACTCCTGAAGTTTTTGGCTCTGCAAAAATAAAACATTCAAAATATAAAAAATATAATCCTTCAACACCTTATGCGCTATCTCACTCTACTATCGAAAATTATTTATTTTTACTATTTAAACAATTTTCGTTTCCTGTAATAATTTCAAGATTTGCAAATTTTTATGGCCCATATCAAAAATTATATAGGGTAATCCCTTTAGCAATTCATAAAGCAGATAAGAAAGAAAAGTTTCAGTTACATGGTGGTGGAAAATCAAAACGATCGTTTATACATTCAGAAGATTTTTGCAGAGGTATTTACAATATGATTAAAAGATCAAAAGCTGGTGAAGTTTATCAATTTTCATCATCTGAATATTGCTCAATTAAAAAAATAGTTGAGATTATTTACAAAAAGAAAAAGTTAGACCCAAAAAAGTACGTAATTAATGTAAAAGATAGACTAGGAAAAGATAAGAACTATAAGATTTTTGATAATGATACTAGAAAAAGGCTTAAATGGAAGAATAAGACTTTAATTGATGATGGAATAGATGATGTTATTAGTTGGTATAATAAGTATAAAAAAACTTTCAAAAAAAATGATGAAAAGTTTAAGATTTTATGACGAAAAATAATTTTTTAATTAAACAATATCTGTCAGATAAAAAAATGAAAATAAAGCACAACTATCTTTCAGAACAATTCCAAAACTCAAAGAAAATATTTAAATTAATTAATGACACAGTAAAATTTAATGATTTTACTTTAGGAAGATCTGTTGAGTTATTTGAAAAAAAATTTTGTAAATTTCAAAAAGTAAAATTTGCTTTAGGTGTTGGTTCGGGAACAGACGCTATTTTTTTATCTTTAAAAGCATTGGGCATTAAAGATGGAGATGAGGTGATTACACCAACTTATTCGTTTTATGCTACAGCAGGAGCAATCGCTACAGCTGGTGCAAAACCTGTTTTTGTTGATATCAAAGATGATCTTAATATTGATGAAAAAAAAATAGAAAAAAAAATTACAAAAAAAACCAAAGCTATAGTTCCTGTTCACTGGTCAGGAAGAATTTGTAATATGAGAAAAGTTCTTAAAATTGCAAAAAAATACAAATTACATGTTGTAGAAGACGCATGTCATGCAATTTTAGCTCATGATGATAAGAAAAAATATGCAGGAAATTTTGGAATTACTGGATGCTTTAGCATGCATCCATTGAAAAATTTAAATGTTTGGGGAGATGGTGGAATTATTACAACTAACAACAAAAAAATTTACGAAAAAATTAAATTGATGCGAAATCATGGTCTCATAACTAGAGATAATTGCCAATTATATGGGTATAACTCAAGGCTAGATACTATCCAAGCTGCTGTGGGTTTGGAAATGATGAAAAAAATTAACTTTATTACAAATTCTAGAATTAAAAATTCAAAATATTTAAATAAGAACTTAAAAAGTGTTAAACAGATTCAGCTAATTCATGAAAAGACAGGCTATAAATCTGTATACCACTTATACCAATTCTATTGTAAAAATAGAAATGGATTAAATAAATTTTTGAGAAAAAATAAAATAGACAGTAAAATTCACTATCCAAAACCACTACATCTTCATAATGCTGCAAAAAAATTTAATTACCGATACGGTCAATTTGAAAATGCTGAAAAACTTTCAAAGAAAGTCATATCAATTCCTGTTCATGAATTTATTAAAAAAGAACAATTAGATTTTATTATTAAAAAAATAAAAAAATTTTATAATTAATGAAAGTAAAATTTACAAATTTTCCAAGGGAATTTAAAATTCTTAGGAAAGCATTAAATCATAAATTTAATAAAATTGGATCTAAAGGAGAATATATACTTGGAGAAGAGCTAAGAAAATTTGAAAAAAATATTGAGAAATTTTTAAATGTAAAGCACGTTGTGGGTGTGGGAAATTGGACAGAAGGTACCATAATGTTGCTTAAAGCTTTAGGTTATAAAAGGAATGATGAAATAATCACTGTTTCAAATTCATTCATAGCTACTTGTGGAGCAATTTCTTACTCTGGATTAAACCCAAAACTTGTTGATATTGATAAGGATCTAAACATAAATGTAAACCTCATTGAAAAAAAAATTACAAAAAAAACTAAAGCAATAATGCCTGTGCATTTATCTGGTATACCCTCTAATTTAACAGTCTTAAAAAATATATGTAAAAAAAATAGACTACACTTGATTGAAGATGCAGCTCATGCCTTTGGTACAAAGTATAAAAATAATTACATAGGAACAGTGGGAGATGTTGGTGTTTTTAGCCTTCATCCAAGAAAGAGTTTTCACGTGCTTGGAGATGGTGGATTAGTAGTAACAAACAATACAAAAATTTTTGAAAAAATGTTGTTATTGAGAAATCACGGTTTAAAAAATCGAAATGAGTCTCTTGTTTGGGGTACAAATTCTAGATTAGATAACTTGCAGGCTGGATTTGGAAACATAATGTTAAGTAAAATATCTGCTTGGAACAAAAAACAATTAGATATTGCGAATTTATATACAAAAAATTTAAATAAAGTTTTAACTACACCAATTTTTGATTTAAAAATATCTAATCCTACATTCCATCAGTACATAGTCAGAACCAAATATAGAAATAAATTAAAAAAGTTTTTAGAAAAAAGTAATATAGACACAGCAGTCCATTACCCTATTCCAATACATAAACAAATGGCTTATAAAAAACAGTTTGGTAATATTGTTTTGCCAATGACAGAAAAATTCAGCAAGGAAATATTAAGCTTACCAATAAATCCTCACATGACTAAAGCTGAGGTAAATTATGTAATAAAAAAAATTAAAGAATTTTTTAATAAAAAATAATGAAAAATATACTAATAACGGGAGGAGGTGGCTACATAGGTACAAATCTTGCTAAAGATCTAATAAACGAGGGATATAATGTTACAGTTTTAGACACCTTTTGGTTTGGCAATTACCTTGTAAAAGATAAATGTCTAAAAATCATTAAAAAAGATATTAGAAATGTTACAAAGAAAGATCTTCATAAAATTGATTGTATTATTCATCTTGCCTCTATAGCAAATGACCCTGCAGCAGAATTAGATGCAAAACTAACTTGGGATGTAAATGTCTTGGCTACTTACAAATTAATAAATTTAGCAATAGATCAAAAAGTTAGAAAATTTATTTTTGCATCTTCAGGGAGTGTCTATGGTATAAAAAAAGAAAAAAAAGTCACAGAAAATTTAAGTTTAGAGCCAATCTCTGAATATAATAAATCAAAAATGATTGGAGAAAGAATTTTAGTTAGTTACAAAAAAAATATTGATTTAACAATTTTAAGACCCGCTACAGTTTGTGGTTATTCTCCAGCCATGAGATTAGATGTTGCGATCAATGCCCTAACATTTGGGGCGTTACAAAATAATTTAATTACTGTTTTTGGTGGAAATCAAATTCGACCAAATTTAACAATGCATGATATGATTAAGTCTTATAAATTTTCACTGAGAAGGAAATATAAAAAAAACAGAAATATTAACGATACAATATTTAATTTAGGATTTGAAAATTTAACAATAATAAAAATGGCTAAAGAAATTAAAAAAATAATTAAATCTAACCCTAAAATATTAATTAAATCTAGCAATGATCCAAGATCATATAGACAAAATTCTGACAGAATAATTAGAAAAGGTTTTAAACCATCAAAAAATATCAAAGATGCAATACAAGAAATAAAAGATAAATTTTTTGAAAAAAAAATTACTAAAAAAGATAATTTTTATAGAGTTAATACTCTTAAAATGATTAAAGCAAAATAATTTATTTTTTTAATTTTGAAATAACTAACTTCATCCACTCTCCATTATATTTGTAATGAGGAGAGGTTATTAGGTTCTCATCTTCTACTGCAGGAGTATTTACAAAATTTCCACCAGCATTTATGATATCTTGTTTCCATGCGTAATAACCTGTTACGCTTTTATTTTTTATTATATCAGCTGGGATCAACATCATTGTCCCACTACACATTGATGCTATTAATTTTTTTAACTACCATGTTGGGTCTCTAAAAGACTTTCTTGATTTTAAGAGACTTTTTTAATAATTTTATAAAAATTTTACTTAAAATTTATGATTTTAAATAATTACTGGAACTCGATTGAGGAGCTTAAAAAAAGACCTGAAAATATAAATAATATAAAAATAATTAGTTTCAAAAAATTCTCAAAATTAATTGAAAATAAGGATCATTATAATCTGATAAAAATTATAAATGATCTATATAATGGTGATTTTTATATAATAAGGGGTGCGTTGAAAAAAAAATATATAAATTACCTGCAGGAATCACTTCATAACTATTCAGTACATAATCAATCATCATTTTATAAAATGAAGGAAAATTGTCCAAATTTTTGGAGAAGTATTGATGATAATGTCAGCTACAAATATGCTTTTAAAGCTGTAAAAGAAGCATTTTATTTTTTTAGATGGAATAAAGAAAAGTACAAACTTTGGAAAAATTTTAATAAAATTTGGTCATATTTAAAATTTCTTGGAGGAAAGGATTTTAAAAGTTTTGTCAGCAACACACCTAAAGATCATGTAGTCGACAGAATACAGATTGTAAGATATCCTGAAAAAACTGGCTATTGCGAGTTACACTCTCACCCCCCGAACAATCAAAGATTAATAATTAGTATTTATATGTCAGAGATATTAAAGGATTATCAGTCAGGGGGCACTTATTTCATTAAAAGTAATAAAAAATTAAAAGTAGAAAACAAAATAAAAAAAGGTGATGTGGGAATTTTTTATAGTACACTTAAACATGGAGTAGACTCAGTAAAACTTAATAAAAAACAAAGAAAAAAAATTTATCCAGGAAGATGGTGGTGTGGTTTATACAGTCCAGCTTCAGATCACAAAAAAAAAAGATTAACAAGTAAACCCCAAAGAATTTAAAAAATTATTATAAAATTAATGAGAATTTTTATTGCAGGTGGTACAAGTAGTATTGGTAAAAATCTAATTCATTTATTACATAAAAAATACAAAATTACTGCCTCGTATAGAAATAAGAATAAAATTTTTAAAAAAAAAAACCTAAAATGGTGCACTTTAGATAAAATTAAAAATAAAAAAATTTCTTCTGATATTTTAATAAATTGTATAGTCACTCACGAAAATTCAAAAAAAAATGATATTTATGAATATATAAATTCAAATGTATTAGTAATACAAAGATTGATTACTTTATTTAAAAAAAATAAATTTAAATTATTTTTGAACCTTTCAACAATTTCAGTTTATGAAAAAAGTTTATCAGGTGTAATATACGAAAAATCAAAAAAAAATAAAAATAATATTTTAGCAATAACTAAAATTTTTGGCGAAAATATAGTTAAGAATTCCAACATAAATTATTTAAATTTAAGACTACCATCTGTAATTGATTTTAAAAAAAATAACTATAACTGGATTAATAATATTTATTTAAAATTTTTAAAAAACAAAACCATAAAATTATTAAATCCAAATAACAAAATTAACTCAATTGTTGATACTATAGAAATTTCTAAAATTGTAGATTTTCTATTAATTAATAAAAAGTTTAAATTAAAAAAAAC
>MDSV01049264.1_pt1 | contig 10583 bp, 9 predicted proteins | sample 810851 | NCBI WGS metagenome assembly MDSV01 (sample SAMN05326640, study PRJNA326480) | marine metagenome | isolation source: seawater | place: Atlantic Ocean: North East | collected 2012 | reverse complement strand
CCTAATATTTTCAAAAACCAATATTGGTCTAACTTCCAATCAAATGGAATTTCTATAGAAGTTTCTACGGTTTCCCACCTTCCTGGTTCACCTGGTTGTACAACTGATCTTACAAAATCTGGCATAACTCTAGTATATCTTGGTGGAGCTAAAGCATTATCTATCCACGCATCACCATTCCATTTCCAAGCTTCTAAAGGACTTAATGCGCCTATCTGTTTAGGATTATCTGGAAATAGATACTCACCCCGACCATTATCATAAACTATATGTACTTGTCCATTAGCCAATGCATCACTTACTTCGTAACCAAAAAATGGACTATCAAAAGAACCTTCTGAAAGTTCACCATCACCTTGATTTCCACCAAATCTACCGAAGTTTTCAGCCGCGGGATTTCTTACACCATAAGTTAATTCTTTTCCATCTACTCCAAGCTCACCACACCTGTAAAAATTGTCATTCATAGGTTGAGCAGCTTCAGGACCATCTGATGTAGTTGATTTAGATCTATATATCTGATCTCCCTTTATATATCTGTATCTACCATAACCATTAATCTTACCAATTATAGCATCAACATTATCTGGTAAATCACCAAATCCATCAGTTGTTTCAGTAGGTCCATTTAAAGTTCCATCATATAAATTACCACCATTGTCACCATCCAATTTACTATAGTACTTATTGCCTACATAAAAGTAATATCTTATTATATCTGAATCATTTTTTATAAATGTTTCTAAATTTCTTTCGTTATCAAGAACAGCTTGGTTCATTCCCCCATCTATATCTTTTAGAAAGTGTAATTTTTTATTCTGTCTTGTTTTTACTCCATCATATCTGTGTATGTAAAAATACCTATTTGATTCTTCGGTTGGTTCACCATTACTATCTCTATCACCATTATTGTAAAATATAACAAACCAATTAGATTTAATTCCCTCATCTTCACCTTCACTAACTCTCTCTACACTTTGTAAAAAACCATACTGAAAGATATCATCATAAAAACTCTTTTCATTTTCAGTTCCAACATTTATCTTATCAGTATGTAAACCAGAAAAATAGTTATCAAATTTATAAAAATTAAACTTATCTAAATCTCCCCTACCATGCTTTTGTTCCCAAATTAAATCATCTTTAAATAATAAACTTGTTGCGTCATTACCTACATTACAAGCAGTTTGCCAACCACTATTTTCACCACGTGCGCGAGTTCTAGGATAGTAAGCTACACCTTGATTAGCTTGCTGTGCGGGATGGTAGTTAATAGCACCATCTTTTCCCGTTGTACCATCAGGAGGATTAAAAGAATTTGCAAAATTAGGATTAACTTGCCATACTTCAGATAAAGATGACCAAATCCATTGACCATCAGGACTTAGTTCTCCAGTCATAGGATTACCAACCACATCCTCATTTATTCCCCAATTAAATTCAATAGATGGTTTTGATGGTTGATGTACTACTACTTTCCAAGCTCCTGCTCCACCCCAAATTGTGGTGTCATCACCCTCTACCATATCAAGAGGTACAGGAACAGAAGAACCATAAACATCTCTGATAAGAAACTCACTTGATGGTGGTTGAGCCTCTATAGCCTCAGCAGCTGCTGTATTAGCAGGAGAGTAACCAACAGGAGGCTCGGATGGTTGTGATTCTGTAGGCGTTGGGTTCGCAGGATCAAAATATCCAGCAGGAGGATTTTGTGGTTGGGATTCATCTACCAATTCATTAGGGTATTCTAGCCCCACTTCAACTCCTTTACCATCTGCTGTAGATTTTATATCCATACTTATATTAACAAAATCACCAGCTTTTACACCTTCACCTTGTAGATTAGGCATTGTTTGTACCATTTCCATATCCCTAAAAGCGCTGATGTTATTAGACCAACTATCAACTCCAACAAACAAACCATTATTATCTGAAAATTTTATACAATTTCCACCAGCTACACCTTCCCTCTGAACCCACTTTGCGTGATAACCTATGTGTTCAGTTCCTGCATAATCACCTGTAAAATCTATAAATCCTGATGTCCAGTTTATTGCACGAACAGAATCACTATGCAAAGGTTCATCCCAACCTTCTTTAGTTCCGTAGCTTACTATGTTACCCAAATCATCTACTTCCATTTCTTCACCGGATGGATTTTGTATAACATTAGTTCCTGACCTAACAGCAACAGTTATTTCTTCTACTTTGTAAACATCATCGATTATTAATGCTCCATCAACCATCTGTTTTGTAAACAAAAACCCACTAGGTTCTGGAATTAAATTAATAACCTTTGATTCGATTGAGTTGCCTAAAAAATTAATTTGAGTTAATCCTTCCGGATTACCTTCTGGATTTACTTCTACTAAATTGTAAGGTGTTTGTATATCTACAAAATCATCAATATAGGAACTGTTTATATTTTTTGCTCTTAACCTAACTTCAGTTCTACTTGGAGATATTTCGTGTATTTGGTATTTTAAATCTTCTAACTTTAATTGTTCTGTTGTTGTTGGATTATCTCTATATTGTTCTGCAGTTCCAGCGTAAATTATACCATCTTCTGTAATGTAAATATTATCAACATTCGTGTAAACATCACCAATTTTTGTATCATTCTTATCTAAAGTATGTATTAATACAGCCGCTTCATCTCCAGCTAATTTTCTCAAAAAATTGTACTTTACTGTAAAAGTCCCACTTTCAAAACCTAAACTTCTAATATGATTACCAGGAAAAAATTCAATCATATCGCTATCAGAATTTGTGATAAATCTATTTACTCCAAGATTCTCATATTGAATTAAATTGTTATTAGCATCAAACAATTGCAGATGGACAAAATCTTTATTACCTTGAGCACCCCATTTGCCATTTTCATAAGGTTTATTACCTATAACTTGAAAGTTATTAGCGTCTAATATACTCTTATCTCTTTCAGTTAATCTACTAGCCATTATAGTTCCCTAAATCCTCTATTTAAAACTTCATTTATAATTGTGTCACCTTCTTTTGTTTTTAAAGTTTTTACTTTTAAATCATAAACTATCTTAGATGAAGGATCTTCTAAAAGTTGATTTTGATAAGGATCTTCAAAAAGTAAGATTTCATTAGATTCATTTCTTAAAAGCAAACTACCATCTTCTGCTGAACCAGAAGCTGCGGCTCTTAAAGAAAGTGTTTGTTTTTTATCTAAATATTGTTGTTCATCTTCATTAACTAAATTTTGATAAAAAGATAAATTTTTCAATTCTTCTTGTGTGTAAGGCATTTTTTATCTCACGACTTTAAATACAAAATCATTATCAAAGTATTGATTAGTTTCATCTACTGTATTACTACCACTAACAACTTTAAATTCAAATTTGTAATATCTTTCTGATTGTAAACCATTCATCCAAAGATTGAAATAATTTCCTGTTGAATCACAGCTAATAAGTGAACCTGTTCCATAAGGAATAATTACATCTTCGGTTTGTACATCTTTTACTGAGTAGTAAGCTCCTGTTCCACCGATACTTTCCTTACTACCGCTTGGTAAATACTTTGAAGTTAAATAAGTTGAAGAAGTATTGGAATAAGATTTTGTTGGATACTTTGCTCTACCAACAAGCCTAAATTTAACCTTTGAGTTTTCTTTGTACTCAGCTCTTAAATTTTTCATATATACCACCACATCCTCTAATTCAGTAGATGTCAATGGGCTTAGAGAACCAGTGCTCCATTTTGTATCATACCACTCTACTTCTAATTTAGGTGGATAGATAGTATTGGTTTGTCTTGAGAAAAATTTAAAATTACCTAATCTGTCTTGATTTCCCTCTTCTACATTTGTATCTAAGTTACCAAAGCTACCACTTCTTTTTACAATAAATCCATTGTTAGGGTAAGTTCCATCCAACCATTTACTGATAATCGGCGTTACATTCATTCTCATATCTTTTGATTCATATTCAAATGATTGAGAAGCATAAACATTTGTATGCCAAGCCCCACCGGAAGATGAAACAGCTGCTTCAGAACCACTCAACCAAAAAGTTTTTTGTGTTAGACCATCTCTATATTCCCAACTTGCTCCTTCTAAAGTTTGAGGATTATCATTAAAAGTTCCTTGTCCCTCAACCCAGCTCTGACTTACAGGATATGCGTACAATGATTGACTTACATTTAAATTTTCTGAACCCGCATCAAATAAGTTTAAGTAATATTTAGCATCAGTAGATATTGTACCATTTACTATTGATGAAGATATTTCTGATAAATCAAACTTAATTAGTATACGTGAAACTTTTATATTTCCACCCGCAGCACTCATAGTTTTTTGTATTTCTAATATCTCATCCAATCCACTATTACCACTACCACTTACTTGATATAAAGTTGTATCTATATCTGAAAAAACAAAATAATTCATTAGTTATCTCCTGTGGAGCTACCAACAGATCTACCCTCAATATCTGTATTAGGAAGTTTTAATTCAAAACAACTTGGATCTAATGATGGGTAAACAACACCGTTTCTAGTTGCACTTACAATATCATAAGCATTTCCTGAGTAACCATCACCTATCTTAAATTTGTTAGTAATCAAAACAGGATGTCCATTTGGATTATCTTCTTCAGGTGGAACTACTGCTGAAACACCATCAACTAAAGATATCTGATAGGATAAATCAGCTAAAACAATAGGTTGTCCTATCTGCCACTTATCAATATTAAAGTAACTTTTTACTCTCTGTATACATTTCAAAACCACTTCTTCTTTATTGTAACCAACTTTTGTTAGTACATTAAACTTTACTCCAACATTAATTATAAACGCATTCTTGATATTTACAGCATCAGTTACCATTCTGAATTGTGTTAGATATGTTTGTATATTTTCTTTAACTGCTTGATTTACAGTTACCAATTTTTTATTGGCATTAAATCCCAATAAGTATAAATTCAATGCTAAAGGATTACTTATTCTAGAATCAGAGTTAGCTCCTGATTTACTATCTAACTGAGTGTCTTGAACTATATAAGCTTTTGCAACATTACCATACTTAGGTGGTAATGCGTAAACTCTAGCTATATAATCTTCTTTAGTAACTGCTCTTTGTTGTGCTTGAAAATAAGCTAAAGCATTATTTTTAACTTCTATAATACTTTCTGCAGACCTACCACCTGTAGCTGGTTGAGTGTTATTTACTGCTATTGAATTTTTAACTGTTGCTGCTAAACTGGCGTTTAATCCTGTTTCATCTAATTCTATATTAGCTGACTGAATACTTCTTAAAGTATTAGCTGCTATATTGTTACCAACACCACCACCATATCTATAAGTTATTGTTAGTTGAGTATTTGATGGAGCTTGTCCGTATGCTTTGGTTGTTAAAAAGTTAGAAGGATCAAAAGCAGTATTTAGATAAGTTGGTGAACCTGGAAGAGAAGAACCAACTTCATCTGGATTCGGAACTATTTCTTCATCAGGATTATCTGATGTTCCAGCACCAAATCTTATTTCTGTTTTACCATCTTCTCTGATAAAAGTTGTAAATCTTCTTGATGTTTTTAAAAGTTTTAATAAGTAAGGAGCTTGGTCAGAATGTGTATACAACTGATCGTCATTCTTTTCTGTATTTTCCATATCTGTAAAAACCGTATCTTGCGCTAGAAAAGGAACTTCATACCAACTATTTCCATCGCTATCCGTACAAGATATAATTTCTAATACATTCTGATTTGCTAATGCTATTCTCTTATACTTTTCTGCTGCATTAAATGTAAAAAATTCTGTTGTCACCGCACCGCTAGAAGCTCTAATACCTTTTCTTAACAAATAATTTACTGGAACATTGTTAGCGCTTTCATAAACTGTAACTGTCATTGAATCGTAAGAGCTAGAAAATTTGAAGTTACAATCTTCAGTTGATACAAATGAAATACCCGATTCAGAACGTATCTCCATACCTGATTTTAAGTTCATAGCATAGTTCAAATCAGGTTTTGTAGTGTAACCAGCTCCTGTTCCAGATGAAACTGCAGGAACAGTTTGAAAAACATCCAAATCTACTGATGATGCTGAAGATAATTTGGGTTTATATCCTAAAGATTGCGCCATATTATACACAGTTCTTTTTTCTTCTGCAAAAGCCAATAATGATTCTTTAAACTGATTATCTATATAGTAGGATAAAACATCACCAACATATGAAGCCATTTCTATAAACATCATACCAGGTGAAGCTTCATTGAAATCATTGTAGGCATTTGGAAAGTATATTTTAGTAAATTCTATTAGATTATCCTTAAAAGATGTAAAATCTTTGTTTAGATATCTAACTTCTTTTACAGATTTTTTTGATGTTGTATACGGCATTTAATCTCTCCTATTCTAACCTATACTACCTATTTCACTATAAGTTGATAAATCTAAACTCAAACTATCTTTGGATGTTACATCTACATTCAAAGTAAAACTTAAATTAACATTAGCAACATTTCTATTGGTATCGGAAAAGTTAGTTTCGATACTTACAATATTTATAAATGGTAAAAATTCTCCCATAGATGCACGAATTTCTTCTTCAACTCTACTTTCTAAATCTGTATTTTCTTGGCTAAAAACTAATGAAAGTAAATTTGTTCCAAAAGTGGGATTACCCAATCTTTCACCTTTATTTGTTAAAAGAAGAGTTTTAATATTTGATTTGGCTTGTTCTAATGCAGTTTTAGTTCTTTTAAAAAAACCATCTCCCGTATGAGTTAATGGTAACTCTAAACCAATATAAGTATCTTCATTTAAATCATTTGAAATTACACCCATTATAATTTACCATCCTTCTTTTTTAAAGCGTTCATTACACCTCTATAATCTTTTGTTAAATTTCCCATTACTTCTTCAACTGCTGGGTTTGATGGATCTATTCCTGCTGCTTGTGCAGTTTGTATAGCTCCCATTTTTCTTTTATCCTCAGCACTACCTAACATCCCGCTATAACCCATAGCCTCAGCCATTCTTGTACTATCAAAAGTTTTATTGCCCATTGTTGGATACTCTTCAAATTCATTACTCTGTGCAGTTTCGTTGAGTACCTTATTCAATGCTGGATTTTTAGTATAACTAACTTCTTTAGTTTTTTTAGAAGAGGGCTTTGGTAATATGTCTGGAACTTTATCTATTTTTTGAGATATAGATTTTGCTCCTTCACTAATAAGTATCTTTTCTACCTCTTTTTGTACCTCTAGTTTAACTATTTCTCTAATTAAAGTTACTATTTTTTTTGTATTTGACATGACAACTCCTATTTGTATATAAATATTTAAGAATTTAGTTTTCTCTTTCTTTCTTGTTTCAATATCTTTTTTCTTTTTCGCTCTTCTTGTGCTTTATTTAATTTTTCTTTAGTTTCAGAAACAAATCCTTTAAAATTCTCTATTAACTTTGGTGATACATTTAGAGCGTCTTTAGATTCTTTTATTTCTTTCTTTACTTTATCAACTACTAGTTTTTGAGCAAATGCTATAGCAGCTGCAGCAGGATTTAAAGCAGCTCCAATGTTACTGGCTTTTTCAGTAGCCTCAGCAGCTTTTCTAGCTGCATCTAAACTAACAAGAACAGAGTTTACAGTTTTAATGACGGATTCTACTTGATTAACTTTTTTTTCTGCGTTCTCAATCTGCTCTAAGGTTTTTTTTATCTGCTGTCCTTCTTCTTTTCCTTTTCTAGAATTTTTAACTATCAAATCTACTGATTTTTCAATTTTTTCTTTTGGTAAATCAAAAATATCTTGTATAGTTCCTTTTAATTTATCTGATATAGCACTCATAATTAGCCTCTTACTCCAGCGACAGTTGTTGGTGATTCTACATCACCCTCTATCTCATTTATCTCAGTTATTTCTTCCATTCTGTTTTCAGTAATATAAACTGAATCGCTTAAAATTGCAGGTAACATATTTGTTTTTACATTATCTATATCTGTCATCATAACTCTAGCTGCATCTCCAATTTCAGCAACTCCTGTTGCAGAAGATAATGAATTAGAAAAATTATTTAATGATGAGAGTATTTTATCAAACAAATCTTCTAATTGATTTCCTAATATCATAGGATTAGTAGAATCAGCATCTCCCAAAGTTATTCTACCTCCGATAGCATTTATTCCTAATTCCAAGTTTATCTCTTCATTAGCTGATAAATTTAAATTTCTTTTTGCAAACATATGTATATCAGTTCCTTTGGAATTAAAAACCAATCTATCAGAGTTTAGTGTAATCATATCACCATCCAAAACATCTGGAGTACTTAAAGTTTGACAAGCAGGAATAATAGCATCAATTACTCTAGCAGGACCTGAAGTTATGAAAATAGAAGAACCATCAGCATTTATATTTTGTAAGTGTGGATAGTGTTCATCTTGTATTTTATGTGGTGGAACTGATTGTCTATTTGTAATTTTGATGTCTGGATACTGATAGAAAGGATCGCTTCCAAACTTTATACCTTGTCCAAATCTTCCATTAAAAACCACATCACCATACTCACTTAGAAAATTTCTGTTAAATTCAGTTGTTTGTGCAGTTATCTTTGGATCTGTAGAAACATTATTAGCTACATTCATATTGACATGGTTTCTCATATTAAGAGGTTGATAATAGTACATCTGATTTCCATGCTTTGCTACATTGACTACTTCACCAATAAGAGGGTAAACTACCATATGTGGTGATAAGGGTTTTATATACTCATCTATAATATCTCCTGTTTCTTGACTTTCAACAAACCTAGCTCTTATAGTTCCTAAGTAAGAATAATCAGGCATTTTACCATTACCACTAGGAGTACTTTTTTTAGGAAAATCTTTTGGGTCTAGAAATACTTGTGTTACAATAGCAGGCTCTAATTCATAAAACTCAACGGCTTCATCAATATTTTCTTTTATCAATTGATAAGCATCTGAATAAGTTAAAAATCCTGCGCTATCTGCTCTTCTATTTGGACTCTTTCTACTTTTAAAAAACGGCATTAATTTTCTACCCTTTTAATTTCATCTTGTATATCATCTGAATGGCTTTGTAAATCAGTAGCAGCATCTTCTATAGCACCCATAAGTTGTTCTTTTTCTGCTTCTGATAAACCAAACTCATCTTCAGAGCTACCTTTACTTTCAGCTGCAATTATTCTTTGAACTATAGCAGCTACTTTTACAAGTTGGTCATCATTTTTTACATTAATCTCTAAGTACTCTTTCAACATAGGAATTATTTGAACTGCAGTATCACCATCTTTTATGAAACCAACAACTTCTTTCATAAGAACTTCTAACTGTGTTTTGTTAGTTTTTGTATTTTCATATATATCTTTAAACAAACCAGATAAGGACTTGCCTTCAAATATTTCATAATCATTAGCCATAATATACTCCAATTGATAAATTTATATAGATTTGTGGTTATATATAAATATGTTGGTGTTTAACTTTTGATAAATATATATTATATTTATAATAGGGTGAAATACCCTTTTTTGTTAACTAACAGGAGATAAACATGAAGGAAGTAATAACAATGGTAAAAGGATACATAGATGATATAGTTCATTTATTGATATCTTTTTTAGCCGTAGGCGCTATGTCCGAAGTACTATTTGGAACTGGTGTTTTCGGTGTCAACGTTATTGGTAACCTGACATCAATTATTGGTAAATTCGGTGAGTCCGGATTCGCTGGACTCGTTGCATTATTGGTGTTGGTGGGTTTGTTCCGTAAATAGTTCTAAAACAAAAAAGGGGAGTTTTCACTCCCCTTTTTTTTACTCATTAATCAACGATCCCGTATGACTCACATCCACCATTCCATGCTTTTCAAATTCGTGTTGTAACCTTTTATTATACTTTTTCATTACATTAATGATTCGAGTGATGTGTTGAGTGTTAGAACCCGTCATCTCACGAATAAGAATATACAGAGCTTTCTTATTAAAATTCTCTATATTCTCTTTTATACGAAAAATATGTAAAACTGCATCAGCAACTCTGATATCTTTATCTCTACGAAAGATGTTGGTTAGGTTTGTATCCCAAAATCTTTGTAATTCATCAACAAATAAAACAGATCTTTCAGAGGAATCTCTTATGGAGTTTTCTCCTGTAAGGTTTCGTTTGTAATCTAATACCTTCATTTCAGAATGTATTTTACCCATCTTATAGTTTTTATTATTATTGAGAATAAGATAGTTTTTAGCTACAATACTAAAATAGGAAAAAGCTTTACCTTTACCTTCTTTGAACTTATGCATATTCATAACTAAAAAAGATACCACCTCATGCTTTACCTCTTCGGAGCTAACATCAAAGTAGTAGAACTTAAATGTATGGATGATATTCTCAGCTAACTTATCAAAAGCGGCTCTAATGTGTTCGTTATATATTTTATTTCTTAATGATGGACTATCACTATTATTGTAACGAATTATAGCCTTTTCAGTTCCTTGATGAAAGTAATAGTTTTTACCCTTCTTTTTTCTTTTACGAGTTTTCTTAACTACTGGTTTTGGCTTAACTGGTTTAGTTTCTATACTTGATGTAACTGATGTT
>MDSV01037745.1_pt1 | contig 10583 bp, 10 predicted proteins | sample 810851 | NCBI WGS metagenome assembly MDSV01 (sample SAMN05326640, study PRJNA326480) | marine metagenome | isolation source: seawater | place: Atlantic Ocean: North East | collected 2012 | reverse complement strand
GACGCTTTATCTGTAATGGCAGTGGCAACACATCCAGTTTTATCAGGGCCTGCAATTGAGAGATTGGAAAAATCATCTATCTCTAAAGTTATTGTTTGTAATACTATAGAGTTAAGCGAAGAAAAAAAATTTTCAAAATTACAAATTATAAATGTTTCGAATGTTTTCGGAGAATCTATCAAAAGGATCGTAGAAGGAGATTCTTTAAGTTCGATGTTTAATACTTAAATTTTATCAGAAAGGATATAAAAATGTCAAATGAATTTAAACTCACTGTAGAAAAAAGAAATTTACTTAACAAGGGTGGTAGAAAAAGGTCTCTTAAAGATGGCGTCATTCCAGGCGTATATTATTCACACGATTCAAAGGAAAGCATACCTTTTTCTATATCTAAAAAAGAAATATCTAATGCTCAAAAGGCTGACACACAAATTTTCAGTATATCAGTTGGTGATAAAAAACGTAATGTTTTATTTAAAGCAATACAATATCATCCTGTTACAGATGAAATAATTCATATTGATTTATATGGTATTAAGATGGATCAGGCCGTTTCAGTTAGTGTTTCTCTTAATATTATAGGTAATGCGAAAGGTGTTGTAGAAGGTGGAATATTGGTTCAAAGTTTAAATGAAATTGAAATTGAATGTTTACCTTCAGATATTCCTCAGTTAATAGATATTGATATTTCTAATCTTGAAATGGGTGACAGTTTTAGATGCGAAAATTTAAGTTTAGATGAAAAATTTGTATTAAAAACTCCTGAAGACCAAATAATAGTATCTGTTACACAGCCTGCTCAAGAAGAAGAAACTCAAACTGTATCTGATGTAGAAGGTGATGACTCTGGTGAAGATCAAGGAGAGTCAACTGATTCTGGAGATAGCTCTAAAGAAGAATCAGGAGATTCTAATAAAGAAGGATAAAATAGTATGAAAATAATTGTTGGACTTGGTAATCCAGGAAACAATTATAGTTTAACTAAGCATAATTTTGGATTTTGGATTATTGATAATTTAGTTAAGCAAAGCTCTTTAAAATATAAATTAGGAAAAGGTGATTATGTATATGCTAAAAATAATGAATGTATATTTGTTAAACCAACAACATATATGAATAATAGCGGCATAGCGGTGAACCAGATTTTAAGATATTATGATACATTGATAATTGATGATATTATTGTTATATATGATGATATTGATATTAATCTTGGTAAAATTAAATTTAAATCAAAAGGTTCAGATGGAGGTCACAATGGGATTAAATCTATTATTCAACATATTAAAACAGACTATTTTAATAGGTTGAAAATTGGAATTGCAACATCTATGCAAATGAGACCTTCAGAAAAGTATGTATTGAAACCATTCCCTAAAAAGTATAATAATTTAATTGATGATGTTATAAATAAATCAGTCGAAGGTATCAATTATTATTTGAAAAATGGTATTGAGAAGTCAATGAATAATTTTAATTAAAGGAAAAAACTATGGATATTTATATATATTTAGTTCTTGGTTCAGGGGTAATTGCAATGTTGTTTTCTTTTTGGAAAACAAGTTGGATTAATAAACAGGATCAAGGAACAGAGAGAATGGAAAAGATTGGTAAAGCTATTGCCGATGGAGCAATGTCTTTTCTTAAGGCAGAGTATAGAGTATTGGCAGTATTCGTTTTTATAGTAGCTATTTTATTAGCTTTGGCAGCTAATAGTCAAGGAGACTCTTGGCTAGTTTCAGTTTCTTTCTTAGTAGGTGCTTTAGCCTCTGGACTTGCTGGATTTTTAGGTATGAAAGTTGCCACTAAGGCTAATAATAGAACAACCCATGCTGCACAAACAGGCCTTGCTAAAGCATTAAATGTTGCATTTACAGGAGGTTCTGTAATGGGCTTAAGTGTAGTGGGACTTGGAGTATTGGGTGTTACTGGATTGTATATATTATATTCATCCCTCGGTTTATTTGAAAGTACTGCAAAGCTAATTCAAGCATTAACAGGTTTTTCATTAGGAGCATCTTCAATTGCATTATTTGCAAGAGTTGGAGGTGGAATATATACTAAAGCAGCAGATGTTGGTGCTGATTTAGTAGGAAAGGTTGAAGCTGGAATTCCTGAAGATCATCCATTAAACCCTGCTACTATTGCTGATAATGTAGGTGATAATGTTGGGGATGTTGCAGGAATGGGAGCTGATTTATTTGAATCTTATGTTGGAGCAATCATTGGCTCAATGGTTCTTGGTCTTAGTTTTGGAATGGAATATGTTATGTTGCCATTATATGTAGCAGGATCAGGAATATTAGTTTCTATAATTGGAACATTTATGGTCTCAGTTAAAGAGGGCGGAAATCCACAAAAAGCTTTAAATATTGGTGAGTTTGGTTCATCAGCTATTATGGTAGCTGTGATGTATTTTTTAATTAATCAATTTATTCCTTTAGACTCTATTAATGGTGGTCCTAGTCCAATGGGAATTTTTTATGCAACTTTAATTGGATTAGCTTCAGGTTTAGGTATAGGCATGATTACTGAACATTATACAGGAACTGGAACAGGTCCAGTTAAATCAGTTTCAGAACAATCAATAACTGGCTCTGCAACTAATATTATTGCAGGATTAGGCATTGGTATGCAATCTACTGCAATCCCAACATTAATAATAGCAGCTGCAATTATTGGTGCTTTTTCATTTGCAGGTTTATATGGAATAGCAATGGCTGCACTTGGGATGTTGGCTAATACTGGAATTCAACTTGCTGTTGATGCATATGGTCCAATTTCAGATAATGCTGGAGGTATTGCAGAAATGGCAGAATTAGATTCAGAAGTTAGAGATAGAACAGATAAATTAGATGCAGTTGGTAATACAACAGCAGCTATAGGAAAAGGTTTTGCAATAGGGTCTGCTGCATTAACAACACTTGCTCTTTTTGCATCATTTAGATCAGTTATAGAATCAAAGGCTCGTCTAGTTAATCCTGATTATAATTTATTGATTGATATTACTAATCCTTGGGTAATGGGTGGATTATTTGTTGGTGGAATGTTACCATTTGTTTTTTCATCAATGGCAATGGGTGCAGTAGGAAGAGCTGCAATGTCTATGATAGAAGAAGTGAGACGCCAATTTAGAGATATTCCAGAATTAAAAGCTGCATTAAAAGTTATGAGTAAAGATGAATCTAAATGGACTGATGCTGATAAGAAAATATATGAATCTGGACTAGATAAGGCTGAGCATGGTAAATGTGTTGAAATTTCAACGCAAGCTGCAATTAAAGAAATGGTAATGCCAGGTTTATTAGCTATCCTAACACCTGTTATTATTGGAAAATTTGCAGGACCAGAAGCTTTGGGTGGTGTATTAGCAGGAGTTACAGTTTGCGGTGTATTAATGGCAATATTTCAATCAAATGCTGGAGGAGCTTGGGATAATGCAAAAAAGATGATTGAAGAGGGCATTGAAATTAACGGTGAAAAATTTGGTAAAGGTTCAGACCCTCATAAAGCCGCAGTAGTAGGTGACACAGTAGGTGATCCTTTTAAGGATACTTCAGGACCTTCTCTTAATATTTTAATTAAGTTAATGTCAGTTGTATCGTTAGTAATTGCACCTTTTTTATTTTAGTTTAAAATTAATAGGAGATAATAGATAATGGGAATTTATGAAACAACATATATACTTCATCCTGCATTACAGGAAGGAAGATTAAATGATATTATTAGAACAGTAGAAAAAAAAGCAGAGTCTTTAGGTGCTGAAATTCTTTTTTCTGATAATTGGGGTAGAAAAAAATTAGCATATTTAATTGATAAAGAAAAATATGGAACATATATTTTCTTTCAATATAAACTTAGTGATTTAAATAATCTTAAAGAGTTAAATGGCGAATTTGAACATAATCCAAATATTTTAAGATATTTAAATATTAAAATTGAAGAAGAAGATATTATGCAAGCTGATAAAAAAGAAAATATTAGTACTGACTCAATTGATGATAAGAAAGAAGATAAAAGTAATAAACCTGAAAATGATAAAGAAAATGTAGGAGAAAAAGAATAATGGCTATTTTAGGTAAATCAAAAATTTGTCCTTTTAAAGAAGATCCAAGTTTAATTAAAAAAATTAATTATAAAGAGTATAAATTTTTGAAAAAATTTATTACTGATCAAGGTAAAATAATTCCTGCTCATGTAACTGGTGTATCTGCAAAATATCAGAGATTAATTACAAATGAAATTAAAAAAGCAAGAGTTCTTGCATTACTTCCATTTGTTGTTGATCCAAGACACAATTAATTTAAAGGTAAAAAAAATGAAAATCATATTATTACAATCATATAAAAATTTAGGAAAAGTTGGTGAAATAGTAAACGTTAAGCCAGGGTTTGCTAGAAATTATCTAATTCCTAATAAAATTGCATCTTTAGCAACTAATCAAAACATTAAGGCTTTAGAAGTATTCCTAAAAGCTCAAGAAAATAAAGAAGCAAAAAATAGAATTAATTTAGAAGCATTATCTAAAAAATTAAATTCATTAACTTTAAAATTCGAAGTTCAAGTTGGTGAAGATGAAAAGTTATTTGGTTCAGTAACTTCTCAAATGATTTCTGATGAGCTTGCTAATAAAGGATATACAATAGATAAAAAAGAAATTGTATTAGATGAGCCTATTAAGGCTTTAGGTAATTATAAAATAGAAATTAATTTAGGTTATGATCTAGATACAAAAATCAAAATTAAAGTTTTAGCTTCAGAATAGTTAAATTAAACTATGTATGTAGAGGTTTCTATACCGATAGCATTATTTAAGAGTTTCACATATATAGTACCTAGTAAGTATAAAGATAATATTTTTCTGGGTCAATCTGTTTTAATTCCATTTAAAAATCAAAAAATCAATGGTTTTGTTACAGCTATAAAACCTAAAAATACTTATAAAGGAAAATTATTAAATATTATTGCTATTAATAATAATTCCTTCTTTATTTCATCTGAATTATGGAAAACTCTTAATTGGATAGCAAAATATTACATTACTCCTATTGGTCAAGTTTTAAATAATACTATATCATATCAGCATAAAAAGAAGTATCAAATTCCTTTAATAAAATATGCAACATTAACTAAAAAAGGTATTGATCAGCTAAATAACATTAAATTTCCTGCTCAAAAAAAAATACTAACATTACTCTTTAATGCATCTAATTATACATTAAAAATAAATAAATTAAAAAAATCTGTCTCTTCATATATTCAAGTATGTAATAAACTTGAAAAGAATAAATATATTCAAATTAAAATTGAAAAAAATATAGATGGAATTTTGTTTAAAACACAATCCCAAGCGTCTACTATTAATCTTAATAGCACTCAGAAAAAAATATTAAAAAATATTAGAAATGATCTTAAAAGTAATTATAATAAACCAATAATGTTATCAGGTGTGCCAGGAAGTGGAAAAACAATAATATATACGAAGATGGTTGAAAGTTATATATTAAATAATCAGAGTGTTATTATTCTTGTACCAGAAATTTCTTTAATTCATCAAACTTATCATCAGGTTAGTAATATTTATAAAAAAAAAGTTGGCATATGGCATAGCAAGCTAAGTCAATCAGAAAAAAATTACGTTTTAGAAAGTCTAAAATGTAATAAAATTAAAATTATAGTTGGTACTAGAAGTTCCTTATTCATGCCATTTATAAATTTAGGTTTAATTATAGTAGATGAAGAACAAGAATTCTCATACAAACAGGATTTAAATGCTCCATACTATCATGCAAGAGATGTTGCTTTAATGAGGGCTAAATTTAGTAATAGTTCATTACTATTAGTTAGTAGCGCACCAAGCATTGAATCATATTTTAATATTAAACAAGGGAAGTATTCTAACCATATTTTAAAACAAAAATATTTTAAAAGTAAAAATACCAAGGTTCGTTTAGTAGAAATGTCGAATCAAAAAGGAATTTTGAGTGATATTCTTATAAAAAATATTGAAAATACTTTGAAAAATAATAATCAGATTATTTTATTACAAAATAAAAAAGGTATTGAAAAAGGGGGAATACAAAAAGTTGAATCAATTTTATATAAATTTTTTCCTAATGTTAAAATTTTAAGATACGATGGAGATTCAGTAAAAGGTTCAAAGTCATATTATGATATACTTAATACATTTAAAAAAGGAGATGCTAATATTCTATTAGGTACTCAAATGGTTGGAAAAGGTTTAGATTTTAAAAATGTATCACTAGTTGGAATTATTAGTGCCGATATTGGATTATTTATTCCAGATTTTAGATCCGGAGAAAAAACATTTCAAACAATCTATCAACTTATTGGAAGAGCTGGTAGGGCAAATAAGGAAAGTACAGCAATTATTCAATCTAACAATATCAATGATTTTTATATAAAAACTGCATGTGAACTAAAATTAGAAGAAAATTTCAATCAAATTTTAAAAGATAGAAAAGAACTAAACTATCCTCCTTATTCTAAATTAATTAAAATATTATTTTTAGCTAAGAAAGAGTCTGATGCAGAGAAAAAATCGCAACATTTTTTATCTATTTTAAATAAAAATTCTAAAATTCAAATTTTAGGTCCTGCTAAAGCTCCTATAGAATATATCGATCCATATTGGAGATATCAAATTTTGATTAAATGTAAAAAACAATATTGGCAAAAATTTCATGATTGGATTAGAGAAAATATTATAGATTTAAAATTAGATACAGTAAAACAAAAAATAAAAATTGATGTCGACCCATTATCCACGTTATAATTTTTTTATATATATTATTTTAATTATTAATGGATCTATTTTTTGTAATAATCAATATAAATCAAAATGGGGCGATTTTATAATTCATAATAATTCTGTAGGTATTACAGATGAAGAAATAATAGGTACTATTGATAGTCATACTCTATATATGAATTCTAAATTTGGTAGTATTGATAGAAAATTATTTTCAATAATTATATCAAATAAAAATTCACAATTGTACAATAACGATACTTGGAACTGGAGTCTTGGTATTACTAGAAATAATACTATTATTATTAAAAGTCCATCAAAATCAAATATTAGTAAAACAAGATTCTTGCAAGTACTTAAGCATGAATTAAACCATCTATATTTAAATAGATTAATGTATTCTTCAAATGTTCCAAGATGGTTTTCGGAAGGTTTTGCGATGTATTATGCCAATGAAAATTTTTTGTCTAATAGACTTTTAATAGCTAAGAATATTCATAATAAAGGAATGTTTGATATTGATTTATTAGATTCTAAATTTAATAGTAATTCTAAATTTTATTTTGATTTTGCATATGCTTATTCACAAATATTATTTTCAAAAATTATTAATGTATATTCTGAAGAATTATTACTTGCAATATTAAGAGATATTAGAAAAGGCAGGGATTTTGATAAAGCATTTTATAATAATACAATGTTAAGTATTAATGATTATAATACAATTATTTTTACTGAGATTAATTCAAAATTTTGGTGGCTCAGATTTATAAAATTACCTAGTTTACTACTAGTATTGGCCCCTTTATTATCAATTATTAGTTTTATTTTAATTAAGATTAGAAATAAAAGGTTAATTAATCAATGGGAATTGGAAGAAAAATTTGAAAATGAAAAATAATTTTGTAGTATTAATTTTTATTAATTTAATTTTTTGTCAAGCAGAATTTCAAATTCTTACTGTACCTAAAAATATACTTCAGTTAAGTTCTAATGGAGGTTCAAATTTTTTAGTAAAAAATAGTAGTTATGATAATTCCAATTTTTTTAAAAGCTCTAAAAATTTATATAGTTTTAATTTAATCCAATATCCTTCAAATATTAAGTTGTATAATTTTTCTAAGGATAAATATTCGATTTCATTTTTAGATTATGGTTTTTTTGAAGATAGAATTAATGATACAATATATAAGACATTCTCTGCATATGAGATTTTGGCAAATAGTAATTTTAATAAGAAAATAAGAAACCATACATTAGGTTTATCTATTGGATTATTTCATAGTAGTATTTATACTTATAATTCTTTTGGACTAGTTAGCTCTTTAGGTATTAATTCTTCATACAAGAAAAATACTTTATCATTTAGTTTATTCCTAGAAAATATAGGACATATTTTTAAAAATTATACAGCATATAATCAAAAATTACCTTTTAGATATAAATTTTCTATTAATAAAATATTTAATAAAGTATCTTTAGCGTATGATGTTATATATTTAAATAATTTTAATGAATTCCAAAATATTTTATGTTTTCAATTTAATCCAAATGATAAAGTTTCATTGAGAATCTCCAATACAAATAATTATAAAAATTTATGGTTAGAAGATAATAAATATAATTTCATTTCTGGATTAGGATTGGGAATTGATATAAATTTAAAAAATACTTCTATCAGCATAGGATTTCTTAATTTAGGTGTTGCTGGTTTAGTTTACGGAACATCTATTAAATTTTTAAGAAAATAGATTTAATTCTATCCCAACTTGTTTAAATGCTTCTATTGTATAATCGAGTTGTTCTTGTGTATGTGCAGCACTAATTTGAACTCTAATTCTTGCTTCACCTTTTGGAACTACGGGATATGAAAAACCTATTACGAAAACATCTTTTTTAAGCATTTCTTCTGAAACTTTTTTAGCTAGTTTTGCATCACCAAGCATTATAGGAACTATTGGATGAGTACCTTGCTTAATATTATATCCAATTGATTGAATTTTTTTTCTAAAATAATTTGTATTAAGTATTAATTTTTTTCTTAAATGATCAGATTCAATTAACATATCAATAGTTTTAATTGCAGTATATGTTATAACAGGAGGTATTGTATTACTAAATAAATAAGGACGAGATCTTTGTCGGAGCAAACTGATAATTTCTTTACTTGCACTTGTAAATCCTCCAGAAGCGCCACCTAGTGCTTTTCCAAAAGTTGAAGTAATTATATCAACATCTTTAATTACATCACAATATTCGATTGATCCTATTCCTTTTTCACCTAAAAATCCAGTTGCGTGTGAATCATCAACATGAACCAGTGCATCATACTTTTTCGCTAATTTACATATTAAATCAAGCTTAGCAATATAGCCATCCATTGAGAAAACACCATCAGTTGTGATTAATCTATTTTGAAAATTTTGAGTATTTTTTAAAATATTTTCTAGGTCTTCCATATTTGAATTTTTATATCTAAATCTTGCTGCTTTAGACAGTCTAACTCCATCTATAATAGATGCATGATTTAATTCATCCGATATTATTGCATCTTTATTATTTAAAATTGTTTCAAATAGACCTCCATTAGCATCAAAACATGAAGTATATAGTATAGTATCTTCTTTATCTAAAAAATTAGAAATTTTATTTTCTAATTTTTTATGTATAGATTGTGTACCACAAATAAATCTAACAGAGCTTAGGCCAAATCCATATTTATCTAAAGCCTCTTTTGCATAGGATATTAAATCTTTATTATTAGAAAGGCCTAGATAATTATTAGCACAAAAATTTAATACTTTACTATCTCCTACTATGATTTCTGGACTTTGTTGTGATAGTAGAATTCTTTCATCTTTATATAAGCCTTCATTTTTAATATCTTTTATTATTAAGCTTATATTTTTTGATATTGTATCCATATTATTCATTCTCCATATTTTTGAAGATATAGTTTTTAAATGCGTTTTTAAAGTTATATTTAGGCTCCCATCCCCAATCATTTTTTGCTAAAGAATCATTAATTTTATTAGGCCATTCATTAACAATAGCTTGTCGCATATCATCTATATTATATTGTATTTTAAATTCAGGGAATTCATCTTTTATTATTTTGAATAGATCTGAAACAGTAGGACTAAAAGAAGTGATATTATATACATTATTTTTTAATTTAGATTTAGGAGTAGCCATAATTTGAATAATTGCATTTATCGCATCAGGCATTACGATGAAAGGTAAACATGATTTACTATTTACAAAGCAGGAATAATGCTTTTTATTCATTGCGCTATGAATCATTTCAGGGGCATAATCACTGGTACCTCCCGATGGTAAAGAGTTTATACTAATAATACCAGGAAATCTGATACACCTAAAATCAATTTTTAAATTTTGTTGATTACCATATTTATCAAGTACAGTACCTAGGTTCTCACAAAATAACTTTTGTTGACCATAAATGGTATTGGGGTTACAATAATCAATTTCATTTATTTGAATTTCAAAATTATCTGTTTTATTTTTCATGTTATAAACAGCAATAGAGCTTGGGAAAAAGAATTTTGTTTTGATTCCATTTTTTTCAAATTGAGCCAATGCTAAATTAAATAAATTATTAGTACCATTAATATTAACATCTTCTGCTAACTTTTTATTTTTTTCAGCCTTTGTACTTAATATAGCTGCAAGATGAAAAATTTCTTCAACAATATATTTTTCATTGATTCCTTTTAATATATTTTCATCAAGAATTGAACCACGAATGAATTTAAATACATTGTTTTTTCTATTAGACTTGTTAAGATCT
>MDSV01019888.1_pt1 | contig 10583 bp, 11 predicted proteins | sample 810851 | NCBI WGS metagenome assembly MDSV01 (sample SAMN05326640, study PRJNA326480) | marine metagenome | isolation source: seawater | place: Atlantic Ocean: North East | collected 2012 | reverse complement strand
TTGTATTTAAAATCTCCGAAAAAAAAATTTCTTTATTGGCCAATATTTCGTCTTGGGAAATTTTTTTTATGAATGTTTTGTGATTATTTATTTTTATTTGATTCTTAAAATCATTTTTAAGCCCAATGTTTTCACCGTAAAAAAGAACAATGTTATTTTCAAGAGTGTTAATATTTTGCTCTACTATATAACTTTTATAGATCATTAAGTTGTTCAGAGAGTTTAAATACTATCTCTTCTGATAAATTATTTGTCAGGATATTTATTAATTTTTTTTCATTATTGATAGTTTGAGAATACTGATCACTTACAGCGTACTCACCAATTTTTGCAATGATAATTTGATCTTTGTCTACAAAATCTTTATTTTTAATTTTTACAATTGTGTTTATTGAAATTTGATATTTAGTTATTTCATTCTTAATATTTTTTTCTTTGATGCTTTTTAATTTTTGAATATTTAATTCTATATCTAGCGGTTGCTTATTTTGATCTTTTAAGGAATTTAAAAGATTATTTTTAATTAAATAACTTATCCTTTTGTCTCCCTCTGTCTTTATGTTTGATATATAATAGTTTCTTAATTCGGATTGATTGACTACTTTGAAACCACATGCACTGAAAAGAAGAAAAATAATAATTATGTTTAAATATTTTTTCATTAATTATTTAATTATGTAATTAATTATTTTATTATTTACAAATATAGTTTTAATAATTTTTTTGTCTTGAAGATATTTTTTCGCTTTAGACACACTAAGCACCTTTTTATTAACTGTTTCTTCATTAGAGTCTTTCTTAATTTTAATTATATCCCTCGTTTTTCCATTAATTTGAATGGCAAAACTTATTTCTTGCAAAAAACTTTTTTCAATCTTTGGCCACTCATCGATATTTTTACATTGTAATAGATTCAGACACTCATGTGCTAAATGAGGTGTAAAGGGTATCATAAGTTTATTAATTATAATTATATATTCTTTTAAAATATTATTGCTCAAATCTTTTTTCAAGAAATTATTAAAATGTTTATAAATTTCATAAAAAGCTGCAATAGATACGTTAAATCTGAAGTCGTTTATAGAATTATTTATTTTATTAATAAAATTATTGATAGTTGAAATAAATTCTTTCTCAATTTTTTTATCTATTTTTTTTTCTTGTCTAATTTTTATCGAGTAATTTAAATCCCACATTTTTTGCAAAAACTTGTTAGATGAAACAACGCCACTATCAGACCATTGAACATCCTTTTCGGGTGGACTATCGGATAATATAAACCATCTAACAGCATCGGCACCATAATCATTAATCATAGTTTCTGGATCTATTGTATTTTTTTTTGATTTAGACATCGACTCCGGTGGAAGAACTATCACTTTTGTTTTATCAGATTTTTTAATAACAGTTTTTGAGTTTACTTTTATTATTTCATTAGGATAAAGCCAATTTCCATTTTGATCTTTATAAGACTCATGACAAACCATGCCTTGTGTGAAAAGATTTTTAAACGGTTCAGAAATTTCAATTTTGTCATTAAATTTATTTAAACCTTTCGTAAAAAAACGAGAATACAACAAGTGTAGTATGGCATGCTCAATTCCACCAATATACTGATCAACAGGCATCCAATAATTAATTTTTTTTTCGTCAAATGGTGAACTTTTATGAGTAGGTGAGCAAAACCTTAAAAAATACCAAGAAGAGTCAACAAAGGTATCAAGCGTGTCAGTTTCTCTAATTGCCTTTTTACCCGTAGCTTTATGAGTTGTGTGTTTCCAATCTGGATGGGTTTCTAGTGGATTACCCTGAGAATTTAGATCTATATTGTCTGGAAGTTCTATTGGTAATTCACTTTTGTCAACTGGTACAACGCTTCCATCTTCGAGATAAATCATTGGTATGGGACATCCCCAATACCTTTGTCTTGAAACTCCCCAGTCTTTTAAACGATATAAAGTTTTTCTTACACCAATTTTTTTTTTTTCTATTTCGTTAATTATTTTTTTCTTAGCTGTAGATACATCTAAATTGTTTAAAAAATTCGAATTAATCAATTTTCCATTACCTGTATATGCTTCTTCAAGCATTTCTAATTTATTGTCGTCTACAACTTTTAATATTTCTAGATTATATTTTTTGGCAAAATCAAAATCACGTTGATCGTGAGCAGGGCATCCAAATATGGCTCCGGTTCCGTAATCCATTAGCACAAAGTTAGCAAAATAAATTGGAATTTTCTTATCAATAAAGGGATGCTTAACAAAAAGACCAGTATTGAAACCTATTTTTTCAGCATGCGCCAGAGCCTCTTCGGTCGTTCCAGTTTTATTACATTCGTTTTTGAAATTCTTAAAATTTTTATCATTTTGAAAATTTTTATTTAATGCATGATCGACTGATAAAGCTATAAAACTAGCACCAAAAATTGTGTCTGGCCTAGTTGTAAAAACTTTAACCAATTCTTCTTTATTATCAATCTTAAAATTAATCTCACTTCCGTAAGATTTTCCTATCCAATTTTTTTGCATAAGCTTAACTTTTTCTGGCCATCCCTCTAAAGTTTCTAAATCTTGTAAAAGTTCATCTGAAAATTTTGTAATATTTAGGAACCATTGTGATAATTTTTTTCTTTCGACCACGGCATTAGACCGCCAACCTTTTCCATCAATTACTTGTTCATTGGCTAGAACCGTCTTTTCAATAGGATCCCAATTCACATAAGTTTCTTTTCTAGAAACTAAACCTTGATTAAAAAAATCTATAAATATTTCTTGTTGGTGTTTGTAATAATCTTTATCGCAGGTAGAAAATTCAAGATCCCAATCGATTGATAAACCAAGCATTTTTAACTGTGATTTCATAGTTTTTATATTTTGCTTCGTCCAATCTTTTGGATGCAAGTTATTTTGTTTTGAAGCATTCTCTGCAGGCAGACCAAAAGCGTCCCAACCCATAGGGTGTAGAACATTGAAGCCATTTAAATACTTATATCTAGCTATCACATCTCCGATCGTGTAATTTCTTACATGCCCCATGTGAATCTTTCCAGAAGGATAGGGGAACATTTCTAAGCAATAAAATTTATTACCTTTCTCTCTATATAATTTATTTTTAGAAAATTCTTTTTGCCACTTTTTTTCAATTACTTGAAAATTATATCTCTCCATTACTGTTATTTTTTCTTTTTATCTTCTTTTCCAAACAATGCTGCTTTTTTCAAAATAACAGATAACAATTCACTTTTAATTTTATTGTTAGATGATAAAGATGTTGTACATTCAGTGTTTGTTGCGCAACTTTTTTTGTGTACAATTATTTTTAATGAGTCACTTCTTATCTCATTTGACATAAACCTAACGGTTATTTTAATTGACTCATTTCCACCTTGTTCTGAATACCAATCTGTAATCACTACTCCACCAGAATAATCTACAGTGCTCAAAGGTAAAAAATCTAAGGTCTCAAGTGTAGCCCTCCATAAAGGGTTAGAAGTGCTGAACTCATAATTGGTTCCACCTCTTGAACCTAAAATAGATCCAATAGAGGCACCTTTGCCTTGCTCTATATTTTTACGTCTTTTATCTTCAGCGCTTATAGGCCTGTTTGGATCCATATCTTTATTATTACAGCTCGCGAGTAAAACTAATGACGTGAATAATAATACGATCAAAATTTTGAATTTTTTCATAAAAAAGGTATAATTTAAGTAATATATTAGTTTTGACGAAAATCATTAAAATCATTGAAATAATCCATTATTTAATGAAAAAATAGTGACATTTATGCAACAAAATGAAAAATAAAAGGCTAAAATCCCCTTAAACAGTGAAAAAAAGCATCAATGTAGTAATTTCTCGTCAAATTGTAATTACAATTTAATAAAACAAACAAAGGAAACACAATGAAAAAAATATCTAAATTATTAGTAGGTATCCTATTTTCAGCATTAGTTATCGCTCCATCTTACGCAGGTGAAATGAGTGTAACTGGTGGTGCTACTGCTACATACTCTATCGGAGGTGATAGTTCTGGCTCTGGAAAAACACTAGGTATCTCTAACGAACTAGATTTCACTGCAAGCGGTGAGCTAGACAATGGTTACACTTGGAAATACCAAGTACAACTAGATAACGCATCAACTGCAAACGATGACACTAGATTAGAAATTGGAACAGACATGGGTAATATTGGTTTGTACATTTCAGAAGGTGGAATGTCTAAAGAATTGCACGGTGTAGGTGCTATGGGACCTGGTTTTGATTACCACTCTCCAGCAACTTTCCAAACTGGTTATGACGTAGATGGATATGGAAATATCCAATACCATTCACCAGCTGGTGTACTTCCATTCGGAGCACAAATCAAACTTGGTTATGTGCCTGATATGAATGATACAGCGATGATGTCAGCAAAAGATGCTAACAGCAATCCTGCATCACACGCAACTGGAAGAAACTTAACGCAAGTAAACGTTACAGCTTCACCACTTGATGGTTTATCACTACAAGCAGATGCTGCACAAACTTCTAACGAAACTGGCGTAGCCATTTCTACAGAAGAAGGTGTATCTGCAAACGTAGGTGCTAAATACACAATGGGTCCAGTAACAATTGGTTATGTAGAAGGTGGATACCAGCCGGCAGTAGCTTCTGGTGAGATCACTTACTATGAAAACAATATGATGGGAATCCAATTTGATGTAAATGACTCTTTATCTGTGTCTTATAACGTAGATGAATCTAACAAAAACGCAAGAGCAACAGTTGCTGCAGGTGCAACAGCTGGAACTAAAACTGAAGTAGAAATGGAACAAAAAACTATTCAGTTAGCATACACAACAGGTGGTGCTACAATTGGTTTAGCTCAAGCTGAAGTTAGCAATTCTGACTACACAGAAGGTAAAGACGAAAACCAAACTATCGTTTCTTTAGCGATTGCTTTCTAATTTAAGCAATAGTTAAAATTTAAAAAAGCCGGTTAATTATATTAGCCGGCTTTTTTTTTATCTCTGATAAAAGTGCAAATCCTTCGCAAAAAGCATTCTTTAAATTATTAAGATTTTCTTGCTTTATTCCTCCTAACGGAATTAATTTTTTTGAATATCTTGAGTAGTTATTAAATTTTATGATACCTAAATGTGGAGCGCTCTTATTATAATCTACAATAAAAAGCTTGGATAATAAAATAAAAGAACACCCTTGCTTTTTTTTTAATGTGATTTCTTTAAAATTATGTGCTGAGCCTATTATTTCAAATTTCTTTTTTTTATAATTTAAAATTCGAAGACCTTTATTAAAAGATGATAAATAAATACCATCAGAGTTTAAATCAACTGCAAGTGAAATATTATTAGCAACATAAAATTTTACACCTTTTAATTTGCATTTCCGCCTAAATATAAAAAGATCATCCAAATTATCAATATTTTTATTATTTCTGTAAATAATTAAAAATTTATTTCTAATTTTAATGTTTTTTAAATCTATATCTTTGATACTTTCAATCAATAAAAAATATTTATTTTTTTTAGTAAACATATGAACACAATAATTGATAGATTTGAAAAAATAAAATCTAAAATAACTTCTTTAGGGTTAAATAAACCAATTAACATAATAGCAGTTAGTAAAACTTTTTCTATGGATCACATAAAACCATTAATAGATCATGGTCATTTACATTTTGGTGAAAATAAAGTTCAAGAAGCCCAAGTAAAATGGTTAGAAAAAAAAAAGGAAAATAATAATTTAAAACTCCATATGATTGGTAAACTACAAAGCAATAAAGCTAAAGATGCTGTAAAACTCTTCGATTATATTCATTCAGTAGATAGCCCTAAACTTGCTGAAGCTCTTTCTAAACATCAAAAAAATTTGAATAGAAATCTTAATTATTTCATACAAGTAAATATTGGTAATGAGATTCAAAAATCAGGCATTCCAGTTGGGGAGCTAGATGCATTTTACAGTTATTGTACAAACGAAATAAATCTTAAAATTTTAGGCTTAATGGTAATTCCTCCTATTAATCAGGACGTTGATAGATTTTTTAAATCGACAAGTATTTTAAATAAATCTTTAGCACTGGAAAATTTAAGTATGGGTATGTCTTCTGATTATATTGACGCTATAAAATGTGGATCAAATTTTGTGAGAATAGGTAGCTCTATTTTTGGCTCTCGATCATAACTTTAGTATTTTTTTTTAATTCTTTTATAATTTTTAAAAGATGAATTTTTTTTAGTCCTATACAACCTTTAGTCTTTTTATAGTTTTTTTTTGAAACATGAATAAAAATTGCACTTCCTTTATTTTTCACTATAGGATTCATATTATAATTTAATACTAAAATTATATCGTAGATATTGTCCTTCCTATAAAGTTTTTCATGACTAAACCTAGAGGGTAATTTTACAATTTTATTGTATGATTTAGAAAATGGATCGTCACACCATCCCATATTTTTTTTAATAATAATTTTTTTGATTTTAGACTCAAATTTTTTTATTCTATCTTTTCTGTATAAGATGTGTTTTATCTTATAAAGGCCTTTTGGCGTAATTAGATCGCCTTCTTTTTTTTTATTGCCAATTCCCCTTTTACCTACAGAGCATTTTGCTTTATAGTTCCTAATAGTTAAGTAATTTTGCTTTATTATTATATGCATAGATTAAATGTTTTAATTCTAGGTCCTGCCTCCTTCATATCCACATTAAATGAATTAAGGCCTTTTTTAAAGTTTAATGCTTTATTTGAAAATATAAATGCAAATTATAATATTATTTTATTCCATGTTGATGCCTTAAAGGACAAAAAGCAAAAAGAGCTTATCGAGAGTAATGATAATATTAAAATATGTGCTAGAGAAAAAAATAACATAATAGAAAATTGTGATGAATATCTTAATTTGCCAGTGACTTTAAAAGAAATTAATTTTATAGTAGAAAATTCAGCCGCAAAAAAAAAATTTAACAAAAATTCCTTTATAGAAATAAAAAGTTATTTATTGAACAAAAATGAAAAAAAATTTTCCAAATCAGAAAATTTTATTATTCTTACTGAAAAAGAAATTCAACTTCTTGAATTATTTTTAAATAACAATAAGCCGATTTCTAAAGATAAGATTTTATCTTCTGTTTGGAACTATTCGACTGATGCAGACACACATACAGTTGAGACCCACATTTATAGATTAAGAAAAAAAATAGCTGATAAGTTTATGGATAATAATTTTATCAACAATAATAAAGATGGTTATTATCTATGAAGAAAAGAAATAAGATAGCAAAAGACCTTCTTACAATTAAGTATAGAAAGAGAGTGGTTAAACCTAAAAAGGGTAAGGGCAGTTTCAAAAGAAAAAAATAACTTAACTACTTAATCTGGCACCGATAATCTGGATTACTTTTGAAGACATATCCGTTCCAGTTTCTAAACTTTCTTTTATAGACCTATTATTAATATAACCGTGTAAAAAACCACCAGCAAATAAATCTCCCGCACCTGTTAAGTCTTTTATATCAAGATTTTTATTAGCAGGACATTCTATAATTTCATTTTTATTTATCGCCACAGCTCCTTTGTCACCACGTGTGATAATAATTAACTTATTAATTTCTTTGGCAAAGTTGATTACTTCATCAAATTTTTTTACATCAATTAGTGTCATGATTTCTTGTTCGTTAGCAAACGTGATATCTAATTTATTTTTAACTAACTCTAAAAAGTGAGGTTTATGCCTCTCAACACAAAATAAGTCTGACAATGACATTGCAACTTTATTTGAATTATTTATAGCTTTTTCAAATGCCTTCTTTGGCTCGCCCTCATCCCAAAGGTATCCCTCAAGAAATAAGATTTCACTATTCTTAACAGCACTTGAATCAACATCATTTTCATTAATTTTTCCTGCTGTTCCAAGAAAAGTTACCATGGTCCTCTCAGAGTCAGGAGTAATTAATATCAAACAAGTTCCAGTAGAAATTGATTCTTTTTTTTTCGAGTAGAAGAACTGTACTTTTTCTTTTTTTAAACCTTCTTCGTATTTGATACCTAAATCATCATCACTAATTTTTCCAATAAAGCCCACTTCATCCCCTAGTTGTGAAAGACCTACAATTGAGTTTGCTACTGATCCACCAGAAACAGTTTCCTCTATCTTGAGAGTAGATAAAAGTTTTTTAAATTCCGCTTCGTCAACAAGCTTCATTGTACTTTTAGTTAAATTATTTTGAGTAATAAATTTATCTTCAACTTTGCAAATTACATCAACGATAGCGTTGCCTATTCCTAAGATTTTCATTTAAGCTTTTTTTGTTATAATAGGTTTTTTTCTATTTGGATAACAGCTTTTACAAATTTTACAAGCTATTCCATAACAATCTCGGGCTTTACAATATTCTCTTCCATACCAAATTATTTGTAAATGAAGTTTATTCCAGCACTTTTTAGGAAAAACTTTTTTTAAATCCTCCTCTGTTTGAACAACATTCTTTCCACTAGTTAAACCCCACCTTTGAGCAAGTCTATGAATGTGTGTGTCTACCGGAAAAGCAGGAAAACCAAAACCTTGAGACATAACAACACTTGCAGTTTTGTGACCTACACCGGGCAACTGTTCTAATTCCTCATAAGTTTTTGGCACTTTGCCTTTATATTTATCAACTAGTGTTTTTGATAAGTAAAAGATGCTTTTAGCCTTAATTCTAAATATTCCAATTCTTTTTATTAATCTCTCAATTTTTTTTCTACCAAGTTTTACAAAATGTTGAGGTTTATTATATTTTGGGTAAATATTTTTTGTTACATTGTTAACATTTACGTCTGTACATTGTGCTGAAAGAAGAACTGAAACTAAAAGAGTAAAAGTGTTTTTATAATTTAAAGGTATGGGAACTTTAGGATAAGTCTTGTTTAATATCCTTAAAATAGTTTGAGCTTTTTTTTTATTTTTCACTTAAAGTCAAGAAGGTCTCTCATAGAATAAAGACCTGCTTTTTTTGACATAAGCCAAGTGGCAGCAGTTAAAGCGCCTTCCGAATATAAAGCTCTATCAAAAGACTCGTGATTAAGTTTAATAATTTCTTTTCCACTTGAGAATCTCACTTCATGCTCTCCAATCACACCACCTTTACGAATAGAATTAAAATTAATTTTTTTTGCATAGGGGAAAGTTTTTTTATTTAAATATTTTTTTCCAACTAAATTGTAGAAATTCTTATTTTTTCCATCTGCTATACCTTTACCCAACATTAGAGCTGTGCCTGATGGATAGTCTATTTTATTTTTGTGGTGAACTTCATATATTTTGCTAAAAAAGTTATTTCCAAGGGATCTTGAAGCGATTTCAGTTAAATACATCAATAAATTTACCCCTAAACTCATGTTACCTGCTTTAAGTATAGGAATTTTTTTTGAAAACTTTTTTATTAAATTTTCTTCTTTTTTGGAAAAACCTGTTGTGCCAATAACTACTCTTTTCTTTAATTTAGATGCAATTTTAAGAATTTCTAGGGTACATTTAGGTACAGTAAAATCTATAATTACGTTGGATTTATTAAATGCATCAATGCTATTTCTGGATGGTTTTAACCCAGAAATCTTTTTATTAATTAATCTGTTTTCTGTTAGAGAAATTAATTTAAAATTTCTATTTTTTTTAGAGGACTTGATGAGCTGTTGACCCATTCTTCCCATGCATCCTGAAATAGATAAATTTATTTTTTTCATAAGCTAATAAAATAAATTATTACTATAATAAATAACGTAATTATAGCCCAAATAGATAAATTTCTTAAAAATTCTTTTAATTTATAATTTGTGGAAAGAAAGCTGGGCAAAATTAAAATTAATACTGCAATAAGAAAAATTGCAGACATTATTTGATCAGTGTTCATCTAGTACTAGGAATTGCTCCAAAACTTTTTGGCTTTTTCAAAAAAATTTTTGATAACTGGATCAGGTTTATTACTTTCTATTTCATTAAATTCTTCAAGGATCTCTTTTTGTTTTTTTGTCAACGAAGTTGGAACTTGAGTATTTATTCTTATATATAAATCTCCAAAAGCACCTCCTCTTAAAACCGGCATCCCTTTACCTCTAAGCCTGAATTGTTTACCATGTTGTGTGCCAGCAGGAATTTTGATTTTCGATTTACCCCCGTCAATTGATGGAACCTCAACTGAAGTTCCAAGTGCAGCACTTGTAAATGAAATTGGAAGTTCATAGTATAAATTCTCGTCTGCTCTTTTAAAGATATCATGATTATCTATAGATATGAATAAATAAAGATCTCCACTTGAACCACCTTTTGATCCAGCTTCACCTTTACCAGACACTCTTATTCTTGTGCCATCATCTACACCTTTAGGAATTTTTACAGTTACATTTTCATTTGATTGTACTTTTCCGTTACCACTGCATTTCTGGCAAGGATCATTAATCATTTCTCCGTATCCGCTACATTGAGGGCAAGTTTGTTGAACGGTAAAAAAACCTTGATTGGTTCTTACTTTTCCTCTTCCAGAGCAATAGTCACATCTAACAGGTTTTGAACCTTTTGCTGCACCACTTCCAGAGCAA
>MDSV01128084.1_pt1 | contig 10584 bp, 3 predicted proteins | sample 810851 | NCBI WGS metagenome assembly MDSV01 (sample SAMN05326640, study PRJNA326480) | marine metagenome | isolation source: seawater | place: Atlantic Ocean: North East | collected 2012 | reverse complement strand
TTATTGGTGAGATTATAAAGTCTTTAGTTGGAGCTGGTAACCCGGTTCCACCAGCTTTAACGCTAGCTAATTCTGTTCAACACCTAGTTAATGCAGTGAAGGGTAAGGAATCAATGTCTTATGGTCCATTTTTGGGACCTGTGGGTATGATAGGTTTAAGTATGCCACAGTTACCAGGAGAAGAGCCTTCGAAGAGACAGGAAGAAGCAAACTGTGCAGAAAAACAATGCGACGAGCCAGGCGATCCATTGCCAGTAGTACCAGATCCATGTGAAGAGGAGGAATAAACAATGCCAGGTATATCACCAAAATTGCCGTTAACGTTAGATAGTTTAGATGGTTTCAGATTAACAAAAAGTTTAGTAGAAGCTGTACAGCAAAATATGAAGATGTTATTGCTCACAGCACCAGGTGAAAGAATAATGGATCCTAATTTTGGCGTAGGGATGAGAAATTATTTATTTCGAGAAGACGATGTAGGTACGTATGATGAAATCAGAGAAAAGATAAATGAACAGGTTAGATTGTATTTACCTTTTATTGAAGTGACGGGTGTGTTTTTTAATAAACCATCGCCAATATATGGGTTTGATGAACTTACAGTAAATATGCTTATAGAATATGTCATATTGCCTACTGATGATGTTGATAGTCTTACAATAAATTTGCCTGAAACTATTTAGTTAAGAGGCAACATAATATGGCAGATAAAAAAATAATTCCAATCAATTATACAGACAGAGACTACAACAGTATAAGAAATGCTCTTGTACAGCATGCAAAAAGGTATTACCCAAAAACATTTAGAGACTTTAACGAAGCTTCCTTTGGTTCTCTTATGTTAGATACGGTTGCTTATGTTGGAGATGTACTATCCTTTTATTTAGATTATCAAGCAAATGAAAGTTTTCTAGAAACAGCGGGCGAATATCAAAATGTACTAAAGCTAGCAAAGACTATGGGGTATCGATTTAATAAATCGCCAGCCTCTCAAGGAGAGTGTCAGTTTTTTTGTTTGGTGCCATCAGTTGGTGTCACCGGCGAGCCAGATTATGATTATGCTCCAATAATATTAAAAGGAAGTCGAGTTTCGAGAGACGACGGAGGCGCCTTTACTTTGGATGAAGATGTAGATTTTGCAGAAGCTGGCGCCGAAGTTGTCGTTGCAGAAGTGGATGAAACAACTGGTGGTCCAACCTATTTTGCAATAAAGCAAACCGGAAGAGTGATATCCGGTGAAGTTAAAACGCATTTTGAAAGTGTCGGGAGTTTTGTAAAGTTTCCAGCGATTGCAATACCAAGCGAAAACATTTCAGAAATTATATCCGTGTATGATTCCGAAGGAAGAGAATATTTTGAAGTCGATCACTTATCTCAAGAGCTGTCGTTTAAACCTATAATTAATCCAAACGCAGCAAGAGATGGGGTCGTTAATATAATGAAAACCGTTTCTGTTCCTAGAAGATTTACAGTAGAACATGCTCAAACTGAAACACTTTTGCAATTTGGATCAGGTACCGGGTTTGAAAATGTATCAGGTTCAATGGTTGACCCTTCATCCGTAGCGCTTAAAAGGCATGGCAGAACTCATATCAGTGATGTCACTTTTGATCCAACTAGATTAACGAACACAGACAAGATGGGTGTAGCCCCATCTAATACCGTGATAACTGTTAATTATAGAGAAAATACGGATGCAAATGCAAACAGCTCCCCTAACAGTATCAACACAGTGCTTAGAACTTTCTTCAGATTTAAAGATGTAACTTCTTTGAGTGAGTCTATTTTAGACTATGTTAGGAACTCTTTGGAAGTTACAAACGAGAAAGCAATACTTGGTGATGTAAGTTTGCCAACCGTTGAAGAAATAAAAATCAGAGCCTTGTCTGCACACAAATCACAATCTAGAGCGGTAACACGGCAGGACTATGCAAATTTGGCATACGCAATGCCAGCTAATTTTGGCTCAATAAAAAGAGTTGCCTGTCTTCGCGATGCAGATTCTTTCAAAAGGAACCTAAACTTGTATGTGATATCTGAGGACGAGGCTGGGACTTTAGTGAGAACGAACGACACTATCAAAAGGAATTTAAGCGTTTGGTTAAATCATGGTAGAATGGTCAACGATACTGTTGACATAGTGGACGCATTTATAGTTAACATAGGAATAGAGTTTAGTATTGTTGTGGATGATATGAATAACAAATTTGATATACTCACTCTTGCGAACGAATCTGTTAGGCGCCTATTTGTTATAGAGAAAGAAATAGGAGAGCCTTTGTATTTGTCGGAAATATATACAACGCTGTCTAATATAGATGGTGTTGTCGATGTAAAGTCAGTCAATCCGGTTACCAAAGTAGGGTCTCCGTATTCTAATATATCTTTTGATGTTGATCAAAATATGACTTTTGACAGAAGAGTATTAACGACCCCTCCAACACATATATTGGAAGTCAAATATCCAGCGGTAGATATAAGCGGAAGAATAGAATAATGGCTATAAAACGTTACACTGCTACAGCAGACACTACGATAACAAACGCCTTTAAGCCAACTCTAAAAACTAGGGGCACAGGTTCGAACATGGGTGCTTCTGATGTTATGGAAGTTTTTTCTATATACGGTCACGCGAATACATCATCTTTAGAAAAATCAAGAGCACTAATAAACTTTCCAATCTCCAATATGAATACCGATAGGACTAATGGAGATTTGCCAGAGTCTGGAAGTGTAAAGTTTTATCTAAGAGTTTTTAATTGTCCGCACGGACAAACTTTGCCAAAAAATTACAAACTAGCTGTTCTACCACTTTCTAGGTCTTGGGATGAAGGCGCCGGTCTGGACATGGAGGAGTACACTCACGAAGAGCCGACTAACTGGGAAATTGCAAATTCTACTTTGATAGCAGCTTCCGCTAGTTTTACTTTCAGTGCTACAGCAGAAAACAATAGTTATATAATATTAACTAGCTCAGATGGAACAGCATTAGGGTATAAAGCAGTCAATGGTGCTACCAATGGAGATCTTGTTGGCGGCGACGGACACTTTTCAACATTTGTTAAATTTAATAATGGTGCATCAGCCGCCGCATCTGCAACAAATTTGCAAACAACAATAAACCACGCTCGCGGTCACAATGCAGGTACGGCAAATTCTAAGATTACAGTATCTTTGGATACAGCGGCTGTGTCTTTGGTCCAAACATCACCCGGTGGCAAAGGCAATACAGTAATAACCACAGGAGGGTCTTTCACAGATTCTACCAATCCAAACCCAGGAACGTCTTTTGCTGGCGGTGGCAAAACTAGATGGAATACCCAAGGTGGAGACTATCATGAAGTTGGGTATACCGCCGGAAAAAACTTACCTCACTACTCTCAAACTCTTGATTCTGGAACTGAAGACATAAATATAAACATAACTGCTTTGGTTGAAGAGTGGATGGTGACAAAAGTAAATGGTGGTGATCCCGATAGAAATAACTACGGAGTTATTATAAAACTTTCAGGATCATTCGAAGAAGGAAACAATGAAAAATCATATTACACTAAAAAGTTCTTTACCAGAACAAGTGAAAATTTTTATAAAAGACCGATAATAGAAGCTAGATGGGACAGTTCCATCAGAGATGACAGAAATAACTTTTTTCTAAGCAGTTCTTTGGTGATGCCACAAGATAACTTGAATAGCCTATATTTGTATAATATAGTAAAAGGCAAGCTTCAAAATATACCAACATTAAGGTTAAAAACAAATGTCCCTGCTAATACCGGCTCGGTGCAACACTATAACACTAAAATATTTGTGCGAATATATCCCTCTGGTAATGTTGGAGTTGATAGGCTTAGACCTAAAAGACTACCAGTAGGCGGCGGCGTATCTGTCAACAACACAACAACGATAACTGGCTCGTGGGTAGCTACTGGTATTTATTCTGCATCTTTTGCATTTACCGGTTCTGAAAAAGAGGTTTTTGATGTGTGGAGTGCTGGTCCTGGTGGCGACGATCAGCTGGTTACTGGCTCTGTGTTTGCGGTAAAGAAGTTTGCTTCACAAGATTATAATCCAGGCACGTCCTATGTAACATCAATAACAAACCTTAAGTCTTATTATTCCCAATCAGACAGGGTTAGGTTCAGAACATATATAAGACAAAAGAATTGGCAACCAAACATTTACACAGTTGCAAAAAATAAAGCTGATAATACAATTATCGAAAATGCTTTTTATAGAGTTTTTAGAATAATTGATGATTATGATGTGGTACAATTTGGAACAGGGAGTGGTCAACAGAACAATTACACAAGACTGTCATATGACAAGGAAGGTAATTATTTTGATTTAGACATGTCGCTTTTTGAATCTGGTTATTCTTATGCAATTCAATTTGCTTATGATACGGATGGCAAACATGTGATACAAAATAAGGTACATAAGTTTAGAGTAGAGAAGTAATGAGTTTAAAAAAGTTATTTAATAGAACAAAGTCCAAACACAAACAGGGCTTACAAAGTATTGAAGATGCGAACAAGCATATCGAATCTAAGCAGTTTGTGCAGGAGCAGATAAGTAAAAAGTTAAGATTTGAATATCCAATTGACTTTTCTACTGCTTCTAATTTTGCGATATATGGTTCCGCCGAAGAATATTACGAATCTGCAATTGAAGCAATACACAATACCTATCCCTATGATGGTTCTAAGTATGAAAAGATACAATGGAGAAATGACTCAAGTCAGTTCCAATTACATATATTAGATAACGAATATCCAAAAGATTATGGACATGCTGTTTTTAATGCTTCGAATTCAGTTTCAGTTAAAAGCAATTCTGGCTCTGTTAATAATCACTCAAACCCTACAATAAAAGAATACATATTTATGAAGGGTGGTCCTCATATTGACAATATTTGGAATACCAGCAGTTTTAGAACTTCTAACCTTGAGATAAATGGTAAAAATGGTAACACAGTTGAATTTTGGTTAAAGAAGACAGGGTTCAGTACTTCAAATAGAAGAGAAGTATTATTAGATGTGTGGTCAAGCGGGACTGTTCCATCATCTGCAAGATACGCTAGATTTACAATTGAATTAGACCAACAAAGACAAGTAGCTGGTTACAGTCCGTTTGTAATCAGTTACAGATCAGGCTCTTCTGGTGTACACCAGGCTACGCTTGGAGAGACCTATTTAGCTAATAGCGGGTCTGATGACAAGTGGCATCACTACGCGATATCTATTCAAAACTCTGGAAGCTCTCTTTCCATGAAAATGTATGTTGACGGCGATCTTAATGACACTAAAGTTACAGGTTCTTCTGTTTCATCGTGCAATAAAAACCTTGTAGGTACAATTGGGGCTTTGGCTACTGGTAAAGCTGGTAAGGGGCAGTCCGAAGATCCCCCATATTCTGCTGTTAATAGTCATAATTTAGGATGGGGCAAGCTTTCTGGATCAATTGACGAGTTTAGATACTGGAAAGCCAGAAGAAAAGATTGGGAGATAGGTAGGCACTGGTTTACGAACGTTGATGGTGGGACCAATACCGATGACCCTAATACATCGTTAGGCGTGTATTATAAGTTTAATGAAGGTAAGGCTGACATTAATCGCATTGATAGTGTTGTCTTGGATTATTCTGGTCGCGTTACGAACGGCGATTGGACTGGGTACGCTGCTACTAGTAGAAGATTGAAGTCTGCAATGGTTGAGTCATCTTCTTCTTTGGACGAACCAAAAGACCCAATAATACATGTAGAAAATCCAAGAGTTGAGGCATACAAAACAGAAAAAACTTTAGAAGGATATGAAAGGGATTTAACAAACAACGTTTGTCTTGTTAATACAATGCCGGATTGGCTGATGGGCGAAGACGGAGGCAGAGGGAATGTCAGAAAGTTGCTTCAAATCATTGGTACATACTTCGATGATCTGTATCTGAAAATTGAGCATTTGCCAACTTTAAAGCATAAAGAGTATTATGACTTTTCGGAAGCTGCACCTCCACACTTTATGTCCAAGATATTGGCATCTTATGGCTTACAAACATCCGAAATGTTTTTAGATGCATCTGTGATCGAATCTTTGACAGATAGAACAGAAGATTTTACATTCACTGAATCCTTGCAGGATGTTAAAAACTACATTTATAGAAATATTTATAATATTTTAAATTATCTTTACAAATCTAAGGGCACAGAAAAAGCGTTTAGAAATATATTAAGAGCCCATGGTGTTGACGAAGAGCTTATAAAGTTAAATATATATTCTAATGAAGCGACGTATGAAATTAAAACACACTATATAAACGACTCTTATAAGAAAAAGTATGTAAATTTTCATATTCCTGAAAACCAATCAGCAACAATATATCAGTATAGTTCTAGTTTTGGAGAAGATAGACTGCCTGGCATGCCTACAAGGGGTTATGTATCGGGTTCTCACGCTGGCAATACAGCATCTGGCTTTTCTTCCACAACAGAAATAGAAACTATATTTCCGTATATTCATAATCCTGGTGACGATTTGCGAGTTGATACACCAAAAAGTTCTTCTCTGTTTGGTTGTCATACCGTGCCTCAAGCAATAGTCTCTTCTGCAGACTTGACACACAGAGCTGGCGCCAAAGATTTCGGAAATTTTCAAGTTTATGCTGTAAAATCAAATCTAGATGAAAGAAGTGCTAAGTTTTTAATCCAATCAGAACAAGGCGTATTGCCATCGATGGAAACACCGCACTATAGAAATGTGTATACTGGCAAGAAATGGAACTTTGCAGTCAGAGTGGTGCCTGATAAAGGGCACTTTACAAGCATGGTTAGTGGTTCAGCTGAAGGTTACGAGCTTCACTTTTACGGCATTAACATGGATACTGATGTTGCAACAGAAAGATTCTTCTTAACACAATCTCTCACTAAAGCTCAAGGTGAAAACTTTCATAAATTTTCGAAAAGATTTTATGTGGGTGCTCACAGAACGAATTATACTGGCTCTATAAAAGCAAAGAGTGATGCCAAAATTTCTTCTTTTCGACATTGGTTTAGCGATATTGATAATGAAACTATTGATGAGCATGCAAAGGATTCTAAGAATTATGGTGTTAACAGTCCGCAAAAGAATGCGTTTTCTTTCCATTCCGGAATAGATGTTGATGTACCTTTGATTGATACGCTAGCAGTCAATTGGGATTTTTCCTTAGTTACTGGCTCTTCTGCTGGTGGTCAGTTTGTTGTACAAGACTTTTCTTCTGGATCTTACGATAAAACCAGTGAATATGGATGGGTTGGTGATGTTATATCTTATAACCACCCCGCACGCGGAGATTTCTTTGCGGCTAGCACAACAGCCAGTGTTTTAACTGAATATGTTCCAACTGTTAGGCAACAGGTGTTTGAAAACATTCATAGTTCTAATTTGGTCAGAACTCTTTCATATGAGGATCAAGCATTTCCAAAAAATGCGCGTCCTACAAATTACTACTTTGCTTTTGAAAAGAGCATGTATAATACGATAAATCAAGAAATCCTTGATATGTTTGGCACGATAAAAGACTTTAGTAACTTAATCGGTCAACCAGTTAATAAATATCGACAAGAATACAAACAACTAGGAAAGCTTAGACAGTTGTTTTTTGAACGTGTTCAGAATACCCCAGATGTAGAAAAGTTTATGGAGTATTACAAGTGGCTTGATACTTCGATAGAAACCATATTGGAGCAGTTCATTCCAGCAAGTGCTAAATTTTCTGATGGAATCAAAAACGTTATTGAAAGCCATGCATTGGAAAGAAACAAATACTGGACCAAGTTCCCAACATTGGAGATGAAGCAAGTAGAGCCAGAGGGTCGAATACTAGCTATTAATGAGCTTTTATATAATTGGAAGTTTGGTCATGCTCCTGTTACAGCTAGTACCCAACACACTAAACATCCTGATCTAAGAGAGGCAGAGAATTGCTTATGGTGGAAAGATAGAGCAGAAAGAAGTAATACCTACCACATTAGTACCGGCGACGCATCTGTTGATCGTTCCCGAGAAAAGCTAAGAAAAGCAATTAACTCTGTGGTGTCAGGTTCAAATTATACCCTTAGAAAGCTCTCAAGACCTTACAGATTCCAAGGTGGCATATCACAACCAATCCACGGTGGCGACAACTTTTTTCCAAACAAAAAGAAAGACTTTTACCTTGCAACATCTAACCCTGGAGCTGTTGAGTTTATAAGAATTAGTGGATCTGATATAGACGCTGGTAAAGATTGTAAAGATGTGTATACCCCAAGAGTTGGAACAGGGATGGCTAATGAAGATGGAGGTTCTGTCGGCTCAAAGGTTTTCGAGAAAAAGAAATTTAGAGGTCAAGCAGACATTAGCAACACGAACAAAGATCACGACTTGAATGTTATTGCACCTTTTTCTTTGTATAGTAGCTCGATGGACGCACCAACCGACTACAAAGCGCTTATATTTAAGGATTTTAAGCAAGGTGTTGATATAACAAACCTACATTCAGATGCATATGGTGACGATAGAGAAATACCGATTCAGGGACCGTTTACTGAATTTTATGTTGGTGGTCATCAACATAGGCATATTCCATTAAATGTGTCATCAAGTTTGTTCTCTAGTGGTTCAAAAGGTCGCAGATATGATAAGTTAGACACAAGAAAGACACGACGAGAGGCATATTATTTAACAATGTCGCATGGCGAGCTTTTCGTATTGGGACCAGCGCATGAGTATCATAGGCAAGGAAAAGGTGACAGTGCAGAGTTTGTTATATCTTCAACGGGTGCTTTCGGTATAGCTCCTGCTCTTTTGCGAGAGCCATTAGCCAAGAGACCACTAAACATAAGAAATATTAAAACTAAAACTGGTAGTTTAAATTTAGGAAATTACACTAGAGATTATGAAGTAGTATCAACTACAGCTCCAAATAGAGATTTTATAAAAGATACGGAGGGTACGACTTATAGAATTAATTTGCCCCTCTCCAGATCTTCTGGACCAGGCGATGCAGCTACAGCACAATTCTTATTAACACAAGAGTTTTCTTCTTCATATTTTTGGGGTATGAAAGATCGTGTCAAGCCCCAAAGACCCCGCAGAGAGCACACAATCACCTCTAGATTCGCTGCTCCTGGCGGTCCTGAAACGGCAGGTGATGCACACGGTGGTGCGCACTTAGACGTAGAAACTAATCAATTTTCTATATACAATTCTTTAAATTATAGAAACTTAACAAAGCGGCTTATGTTAGATTCTTTTTATAGTGAGCCATCGCAACAATTTGGACATAGGTTTAAGAGTTCAATAACATCATCTTCTCCATCTGCGTCTTATCATAAAGTAAATAGAAACTACAGATATGTTGGCTTGGAGTCTACAGGAGATTGCACAGCAAAAGCAGACAACTGGTTTGTACAACACCAGATACCACAAACAGATTTAGGGTACTCGTGGATAAGAAAAGCCACAACTGAAAATACTTGCAGCTATCGCAGGTTTGAATCTGACTTTACAGACCAATCTGGAACTTCGACAATAGAGTCCGCATCTCCGACCTTTTTAACAAGCAGTGAGATAGGGTTTAGATCAAGCCACAATCATAGACACTATCCTGTCTACTTTAATTCTTTGGCTGCATCTGGAAGCGCTAAGATAGAAATTAGTACATCGACAGCATCGAATCTAGACGGTGGAACTATCACACTCACAGACGCTATAGGAGTTTCGAAAACTTATGAATTCGATGATGACGGCGGCGGCTCCACGGGAACAGTGGCAGGTTCAGGAAATATATTGGTTAGAGTGGATAGTATGTCAGACCCCGATGATTTTGCAGAGCAACTTGAATTAGCAATTGAACATGCCAATGGTCACAACGGTTCTATTAAAGCTTCTAGAGTATCTCCAACGTTAAGCACAGTGGACTTAGTTCAGAATATAGGCGGTGATGCAGGAAATACTGCAATATCATCTGCAGGACTGTCCGGAGATATAACGATTAATGCCGGCGGCACTGCAGTCTTCTCCGGTGGAATAGACGCAAACCGAACAACTGCAGCAGAAACTTTTATACCTGTTGACTTTGCTGGCTTAAACACAATTGTATATGAACATATATCTTCAAGCAACAATACAATGGGTGGCTTTGACCGTGCTGCGCTAACAGAGATGAGAGATTTTGGCTTAGTTACAGGCTCAGTTGACTTTCGAAGGGGAGACTTAGGCGACGCTAGATTTCATCTTAACAATATTCTTCTTAATCGCGGCGGCATATACGGATATCCATCTTGGCAACAACTCAGAGCTGGCAATCATCCCATTGCTAGAAAGATGAGAAGGGAAAATATATATAGTTTTGCGGGTGTTGAAGACCACACAAGGAAAACAATACCGGTAAACAATGATCCAAATAGGTTTCTTAAATTTATTCCCGACTTCAATCCTGCAATTAGTGTAAATTCTGCCAGACTAAGTTTAAATTCACTAGCTAGTCCTATTGTAAAAGCGCGTTCTCCCAAAGTGGTTGATAGCCCGTTATTGAGATTTACTGAATCTGTAGCAACATCAAAGTTTAAAC
>MDSV01035998.1_pt1 | contig 10584 bp, 4 predicted proteins | sample 810851 | NCBI WGS metagenome assembly MDSV01 (sample SAMN05326640, study PRJNA326480) | marine metagenome | isolation source: seawater | place: Atlantic Ocean: North East | collected 2012 | reverse complement strand
TGCGCTGCATCAGCCCATGCTTCTCCAGCAGCTTGCTTTCCGTAGGGAGTCATGGTGTATCCACGAACTCCAAGAATACGCATCTTTGGACACTCCACGACAGTGACCGGTACACGAACTTCTTGTCCAGCAGAAGGACTGCGTGGGTTCAAATCTCTGGAGAGAATGTGTGTCATACCGGCTTTCCAGCCAGCAAATCCTTGCATTCTCACTTCACTTGCATCGGTTGTAGGCCACGATTTAACCAGACCAAATGTACGGCTAGCACGCTTTCGCGGGCTGAACGCCATCGATCCTCGTCGTGGGTGACTTTTCTTTGCCATGTCGGATTCCTCCTTTGTTTTGTACAACGCATTGGCCCCACCGTGGGGGGCGTACGAGGGCTCTCGGGACAGGAGTAGCCGTGACACTGCGCCCCAATCCCACGAACGGGGAACGAGACAATTGGGGTCCTCGGGGGATGGCCCATTGTGTCTGGCTGCTCACCTTTGAGCAACCATCCGACTTACCTCCCGTATATGAGTGGTTCGGTCACCAATTGCGGAGAGGTAGCGTGAAATTCCTGCGAAAGTGAGTTCATGGAATCTCAGCAAAAGTGTTTATCCAATTCGTTTGAGATTCTCTGAATGAGGGTTCACCTTGCATTCAGTTTCAAAGAACCCTCCACAGTATCCTTTTGAACCCTCGACTTGAAACCTCTACCATGGCAGTCGTGGTTCATCCCTTTCTCAAGGATGGAGTTGAAGCGAGAGCCTATCAGATGATGACTTTGCGAAATGCAATGGTTGCATCAACACTCATGGTCATGCCTACTGGGTTTGGAAAAACTGCTGTTGAATGGATGGCAATGGCTGATTCACTACTCAAAAATGAAGGGAAAATTCTGTTAATTGCCCCTACTACAGGACTTGTTGAACAGCAACAACGCATGGCTCGCCAAATGCTTGAGATAGATCCTGACAAAATCGTCACCTACACCGGCGATTCCACTCCCGATGTTCGTCCTTCGATTTGGAAAGAGGCACGTATCATAATGGCAACATCACAAGTTGTACGCAATGATGCATCCAACGGAACAATTGATTTGTCTGAGATTGGCTTGCTCATCGTTGATGAAGCCCATCATGGCACGGGAAATCACGCCTATGCTCAAGTTGGAAATCTGTATCGGAGGGCTCGTGAAGGAAAAGGTGGTCCAAAAATTCTCGGTGCTACAGCCAGCCCGGGTTCGAACGAAAAGAACATCATGGAAGTCATTCGTAACTTCGATTTTGATTATCTTGAGGCCTCTCGCAAAGAAGACCCTATGTTACAACCTTACGCAGTTGAAATGAATACTGTACCGCATCGTTTACCGTTACCTGACGAGTTGCGAATGCTGATTGCACCCATTCGCTCCAATTTTGACCAAGAAGCGAAACACCTGCAAGATATGGGCTTCTTGGCTCCAACTGGACACATATCTGGAAAAATGATCAATGATGCCCAGAACAGAGCAAGCAAAGCCATTCAACAAAGAGATAGAAGAGGATATGATGCTGCACGTCGAATTGGTGACCTGCGTAGAATGCATATCCTACTTGACTTACTCCATACCCAGGGAATTAACGCTGCAACGGCATTTCTCGACCGGGCTGAAGAAGATGGAAGAACCGGAGAAAGAGCGACAAATCGATTTGTTGCCAAGCCAGCTGTTCACAACTTTCGAATTGCGGCTAAAGATATCGATGAACTGCATCCGAAACCGAAACATGTTGTTGAGCTTGTGCAAAAGCAAATTCATGAACACCCAGAAAGTAAAATAATTGTGTTCACAGAATATCGAGATACGGTTGAATACTTGGTTTCAATTCTGGGTTCTATAGAAAATGTTCTCGCTGATAAATTCATTGGACAATCTGGCAAAGGTAAGCGAAAAGGAATGACTCAAAAACAACAATTAGCACAACTTGAACAATTCCGAGAGGGAGCGATTAATGTCCTTGTTGCCACTTCAGTAGGCGAAGAGGGCTTGGACGTACCCGCAGCAGAACTCGTCATCTTGTATGAACCGGTAGCAAGCGCAATCCGCATGATTCAACGACGCGGCCGTACTGCTCGCCAACAAGACGGGACCGTCCACATCTTGATTGCACAAGAAACTCGAGACGAATATGTCAGCACCGCTGCCGAAAAGCGAGAAGAAAAAATGCATAGGCTGCTCAAGAGAATCAAAGACAGAGGCATGATCGCTACTCGGCCTCCTGCTTCAGACCAGGTTTTTGAAGCATTTTCAATCAAATCCAACGAAGGAGAATGTTCTGTTCCGGAATTCATTGAGGCAGAAAAGGAAAAAGTGAAGCAAGAAATCGATTCGAATGACCAATTGGTTGAGAGTAAGGATGAGCAGAAAGTTCGTACAGTACCCGTGATTCCGGCAACTCACCGTCGTCACAGTCAACAAATGGGACTTGAACAGTTTCTAACACCTCAGCCAGAACAAGCTTCACAAGGTGAAATACAGAAAGATGTCAGCCCTGAAAAACAATTGCCTATACTTGACGGTCAGGCGCATCGACAGAAAGAAAATCTGGCCGCTGCTGCTGCATCTGCAACAATTTCTGAGTTGTCAAAAGACGCTGATGGAGAACTTACCATTATCATGGACCATCGGGAAGCATCTTCGACTCTTGGTCCATATTTGCGAAGTCTTGGTGCAAACGTCGTCTTCAAGCGTCTCTTACAAGGAGATATACGGGTATCAGAACGCATCCTCATTGAAAGGAAAACTGCCAGAGACCTCGTCAAATCACTCACTGATGGCCGGTTGTTGCATCAATGCCGACGACTTTCTGCAAATGCTGCACGACCTATGCTGCTTGTAGAAATTGGTGAGGTTCACGGGCAATTCGTGCATCCCAATGCAGTACACGGTGCGTTGGCCCATGTAAGTCTTGATTTAGGCATCCCTGTTATGATGACAAAAAACCCGGAGGAAACTGCTCACTTTATTCTTGCAGCGGCGAAACGAGAACACGATATGATTGAACGAATGGCATCACTGGCCATGTCCAGAGCACCACAACAGGATGATGAACGAGCAATTGAACGGTCAGTTTCTGCAGCAATGGCCGAAATCAAAGCGATTGAACTGCAAGAAGATTGCATCACTCCTCTCGCCGATCGATGGAGTGAAAATCATCATCAAGAAGCAGTAAATATGCTGTCAGCCATTTCAGGTATAGGTATCAAGAAGGCTGAATCATTGATTGAATCGTTCGGAAATTTGTCTGCAGTATTTTCAGCATCCGTTGAACGACTTGCAGAGTGTGAAAACATCGGAAAAGCAAATGCTGTTCGAATTTTTGAAGTCCTTCATGGATAATTATCCGCCGATAACCAAAGCACGGGTTCGAAGTTGAGCAAACCGATCCGGATAATGTCCAAATGCAAAGGCGACTATCTCTGCAAGATGGAGAACAGGCATGGTCGTGTCCTTACGTGCAACCTTACCGGCTTTGGATTGATAGGAGTCCAAGTTTGAGTGAGAAATTGTACAAGCTGAGACGAGAATGTCAGCGCCGCTTGATTTGGCGTCCGAAAGAACCGCTGCAGTCATTTTCATAACAGGTTTGTTGATTGTAAGAAGCGAAGGTGCTCCTACACTTTGGCACTTAAGTTCGTAATCGACCGGCGTGCCTCCAAGTGCGGTTATCAGCTGTTCCATGTAAGTTGGCATAAACGGGTCATCGTCCCCACAGGCGCCACTGCGTTGCATGGTTGAGCCGTAATATGCTGCCACATTCAGTCGAAGGGGATTAATGACTGCGTCGCGAACTTTGTCAAGTCCAATCTCCTCAACAAGGAAATGCAAAAGGTGTCGGGATTGAGATTCACCAGTGTATTCTATTCCTGAAGTTCGGGCGACAATATTATTCACGTGGTTCGCAAAACTGCGGTCTTCATTGAATTCATCTATAGTATCGCACATAATACCGTGGCTTGTAGCGCAGGTCGTAAGGATGTCAAGACCCTTCGATTCAGCCAAAGCTAAATTTCGAGCAACCAATGCATGCTGTAACTTAGGTGAGGATTGTTTGATGATATTACCACCATCACTGCTAGCACGAGGCAATTCAAACAGTTGAATATCAAGAGTCTTGCACAGTGGCTGTATACAATCTTCAACTTCTGAAGATGCAGCACGAGCAGCATTGCCTGGATAGTATGCCATCTTGATTGCCATCAAATCACCTCAGAACCTCTGGTCAATTTCGTTGAACAGGCTAACAACTTCATGATGAGCGGCAACCTTGCCATTAATCATATTCGGGATCTTACCGATACCTGCTGGCGGGACTAAAAGAGCTTGTAGACTGCGGAAAGGAGGAGCACCAGTACGAGTGAAACCGAGTACCATTCGAGCAGAAACGCCATCAAAGATGTTGCTCAAGAGACCTACAGGACCGAGGACTTGACGATACAATGTGGTCTCATTGACGTTTCCACTCCATTTCACGCTTCGGCCATACCACTTGACGAGTCGGCCATGGGCACCTGAATAATTCGACGCATTGAGGAGTTTACCACGAGCAGTGTTCAAAGCCTTTGAGGCGATTCTTCCGTCTGCGCCGTATCTGGCCACAGATGAGAAGTCTGCCTCAGCCCAAACACCGTGTTCACTACCGATTAGATTCATGATTTTGGCTTGTTGTTCTTCACCGGTTCGAGGATCGATATTGCGAGTCCATTGCTGCAGTAAGACGCCGGGACCCATGTATTCTGAATCATAGGCGAATGTGTCTGACATCGACTGAAGAAGTTGGTAGGATACCACGTCGCTCATCGCGTGCAGTGTTGTTGCAGTTGCTGGCTCCATAGTTCCAATGGGGCTTCCATTGAGTAGAGAGAAACCTTCTCGAGGGTCTGCTTTCATCCATGGTTTTGCATCGTTGCGAGCAGATTCAAACGAAGAATAGTCAACTACCAAGTCACGAATGACGGGGTATCCTGGTAGTGGTTCAACTTTGAGAACGCCACCTTCGTTGACCAAATCACTGATTTGAACCAAATCTGCTAAAACAATTCGACCGTTAACGCGAATTCCGCTGGTAGGTGAGCCGTTTCCAGTTCCCCTGCGGAATGCAAGACTTCCATCAACATCTTGTTGAATTGCAATGAGGAGGTCTTCAACGGTAGCATGGCCTGGAACGGCACAAGCGATTGTATCCCAACCCGAATCTGCGGCTTCGGGACAATATCGGAACAAAGAGAGTGTGATTGAGAGTTCTTCCTTCACGACAACTCCAGGAGAATAATCTCCCGAAACAACCTCTTCACCGGAGCCGGAACCGTATTGTTTCATCTCATCGAGTAGAACTTCTTGAAGCGTACCGGATTCATCAACACAAGCAATCATTGGGAGTGCTTCTTCAACCCACTGGCTCCAAGGGGCATCAAAGTCAACGTCGCACAGTTGAATTGCATGAACCCTATTGGCACCGAGGGCCTCATACTTCTCATCCCAATCGGTTCCTGCTTTGCAGAATTCGTCGTAAGCGGTATCTCCAATTGCACAAACACTGAACGATACGCCTGAAAGCGATGGTGATTGGGAATTCACGGACTGCCACAAAGACTCCGCATTATCCGGCATTTCTCCTTCACCCCATGTGGAGGTAATAATGAGGGTACGCTTGTGATTGGGTAATGCAGCAGTGTCAAAGCCGTCCATGTCATATACAGTTGGGACAAGTCCGTAGTTTGCGGCGAGTTTAGCTGTCTTTTCAGCCAATCCAGCAGCATTACCGGTTTGAGAACCAAAGAGAATTGCCAAAGAACGGTCGCCGCTTAGAAGGGCGGTTAATTCATCGGATGCAGCACCAGAAACAGCAGGTGCGCTGGATGCAACTTGTGGTGCGGATGAAGATGCTACTTCGGATGCATCAACAGTAATTGTTCCGGTGTCAAGACCAGACATGGCTTCAAGGGCTGAGTTGGCCCACTTTTTCCACTCCGGTTCGTAATCAACATCGCACAACTGAATGTCGTGGACACGAGTTGCACCAAGTTGTTTGAATTTTTCATCCCAGTCGAGACCAGCCTTACAAAACTCATCATAAGAAGTGTCACCAATTGCACAAATACTGAAATTCACAGAGCCTAAGTTCGGGTTGGATTCACATGTTGCTGCCCAAATAGAATCTGCATTATCGGGCATTTCTCCTTCGCCCCATGTCGAAGTAATGATGAACACTCTCTTTGAGGAGGCAAAGTCTTCCGGCTTCGTATCACCAAGGTCGACAACTTTCGGCACGAGGTTGAAGTTTTTCGCAAGCTTTGCAGTCTTGCCTGCAAGTTCTTCGGCATTACCCGTTTGTGAGCCAAAATAAATCGTTAAATTCCTGTCAGGGACCTCTGGCATGTCCTCACCCAATTAAACGAAAACGCCATGGTCTTTGAAGGTTGCTTGCTCTACTAAAGAGAGAAACTGTTGTATGGGATGAGAATTGCAAACGAAATCACATTTGGAAGTCGCCCATTCCACCCATATCACCCATGCCACCGTCCATTGGAACGCCTTTCGAGGAAATAACGTCATCGATACGCAGAATCATGATGGCAGTTTCGGTTGCAGATTGAATGGCTTGCTCCACCACACGCATTGGCTCGACCACATTGGCATCTTTCATGTCAACGACACCGCCTTCATAGACGTTGATTCCAGCGTGCGATTGCCCATCAGCATGTGCCTTGCGTAGTTCGATAAGAGTCGTTACCGGATCAAGACCCGCATTCTCTGCAAGGGTTCGCGGAATGATTTCAAGCGCAGAAGCGAATGCTTCAATGGCCATTTGTTCACGTCCACCAACAGTCTCTGCGTAAGTTCGCAAATCTCGAGAAAGAGCAGCCAGAACACTTCCGCCACCCGTAAGAACTGCACCGTCCTCCCAAGCCACAGAAACAACACCAACAGCGTCATCAAAGGCTCGGCGGATTTCATCAACGACGTGCTCTGTACCACCACGAAGGAGAACTGAGACGGATTTCGCTTCAGGACATCCGGTAATGAAGGTCATATCGGATTCACCAATTTTACGCTCTTCAACCTTAGCTGCATGACCAAGGTCATCGGATGAAAGGTCATCGATGTTCGTCACGATGTTGCCATTGGTTGCTTTCGAGAGTGCCTCCATGTCGGACTTCTTCGCACGGCGGATTGCGAATATCCCTGCTTTGGACATGTAATGTTGAGCCAGTTCATCAATACCTTTCTGGCAGATGAGAACCGTTGCACCAGAGGCTTGAATCTTTTCGACAAGACCTCGAACATAGTTCTCTTCTTCTTCGAGGAAAAGAGCAAGTTGATTTGGGTCAGTAATCTGAATTTTTGCGTCTACTTCAGTTTTCTTTACTTCGACAGCAGAATTGATGAGAGCTATTTTTGCATCAGAGATAGAACGAGGCATACCTGCGTGTACGCGTTCTTTGTCAAGCAAAATACCGTCGATGAGAGTCGAGTCCTTGATTGAGCCTCCTTGACGCTTTTCGACTTTGATATCCGAAAGGTCAACAATACGTTCATCAGATTCAATGATTCCAACAGCATTTACTGCTCGAACACAAATGTCTGCCATGAAACTCTTGACTGCTCCAGCAGATTTACCTGTGAGAGCGGTCTTGGCAACTTCCATCAAAACAGAGTCTTGGTTTTCTGTTGAGATGCCGTGTGCGTCCAACAATTCCACTGCTTTTTCAGCAGCAAGCCGGAAACCTTCACAAATCACGGTAGGATGTACATTCTGTTCAATTAAGTCCTCGCTGCGCTTGAGTAATTCGCCAGAAAGAACAACTGCTGAAGTAGTTCCGTCATAGCAATGTTGCTCTTGGGTCTTTGCAACTTCAATAATCATCTTTGCAGCGGGGTGATCGATATCCATTTCTTTGAGGATTGTTGCTCCGTCGTTGGTTATGACAACATCGCCCATCGAATCGACAAGCATTTTGTCCATTCCTTTGGGACCCAGTGTTGAGCGAACAGCATCAGCAACCGCTTTGGCAGCAGCAATGTTGTTTGATTGAGCAGTTCGACCACGAGTGCGTTGCGTTCCGTCTTTCAAAATGAAGATAGGGGCTTGTCCATTTCCATACATATGAATGTCTCCGTTACATTATCGGCGAGGGCGAGTAAGCCTTGAACCCTACGCTTTGATTGAACTCAGATTATGCCTGCCCATTTTGCTCAAGCCACATTTGTCCGTATACATTCCATTGCTCCATTGTCCAGCCGTCAGGAAGACCAGAAGCTGGTACTGGAGGACCGGTTTCAGCGGTTCCAAGTTCAGGGGATGGAGCAGTTGGAGTAGGTGCAATTGGTGGCATTGCAGCAGGAACATTTGGCATATCCGGAACTGCTTTCGGCGGAGCGTATTCAGAGCCTGCAACCGGCACGGTAGGAGCAGCAGCAACAGCGTTGTATGTTGCTTCAACACTTCCCTCATAGCCTTCTGAACCCCAGCCACCGTAATCATCTTCCTCGACTTCTTCAGTAAGGATTCGGAAAATGATAACGACGCCTATCAGAAGAACAACAATGAATCCAATCCATGTTAAGATGGATGTGATGTCGATACTGTCCGAATCAGAACTTGCTCCATCTCCGTTGGCTTGCGAGCCAGTCTTGACAAGTTGTAACTGAAGCACTGTGCTGGCTGCATCGCTTACTGTTTGGGATTCTGCCCACAAGGTCAGGTTGGTCAACAAAGTGTCTTCACCAAGGTTATCCAATGTGGTTTTCGACACGGTGAAAAGAACGGTGACATCGCGTTCTTCTTCCGTCTCGAGTAAGAAAGAACGGTCTCCGTTCGAAATCTTGGATTGAAGCCAGTTCGAAGATTCACCTGCAACCAAGTTCATAGAGACCGACTGTGCAGTAGTATACTGGTTTCGAACAGTAACTGTCATGCTCCATTGTTCAGCAGGTTCTGCATCGTCAATGGTGAGTTGTCCAGTTGGGATGATTTTCAGCCAATTCTGTGAACCGACCAAATAGGTGGCATAGCCTGTGTAACTCACATTCGGGTCATTCACACTGGTTGCTACAACACCGAGTGGGAGTTGGCCCTGAGCTCCCTCGACAAAGGAGAATCGAACCGAAACGTTGTAACTTTGCCCAGGGAGAATTTCTACTGTTTTTCCGTCAAAGAGGTTCGTGAATTCGGCATTCATGCCACCTGGAAGTTCGAACGACATTGTGAATCGGTCAACGCTGTTTCCATCATTAAAGACCTCAAAAGCCATTGTTTGTGCTGACTGACCCGGGATATAGGATTGGTCGGCATCTTCATCGGACACGCGGACTGCAGCAGTATCGATAATGTCAACAGTGAGTGTGATTGATTGGCTAACACTTGGGTCGTCAACACTGGTCGCTGTTACTGTGACAGTATACAACTGAGAAGCGAGTCCAAGCGGCATAGGCAGATTCAGTTGAATGATTGAAGAGCCGTCCCAAGCATCCAAAACCGCAGTTTGAGTTGCAGCCAAGTTTGCTCCGAGTTGCCACATTGATTGAGTGAGCGATAGATCGTATTGCTCATCGTCGTTTCCAGTGTTGAAGATACTGATGTACACTTTCTTTTCAATACCGTTTGCAGGTCCAGTCAAGTCGGTGTTATCGGTTTCCAATGACAGTTGCCGGTAGATAGGCACCTCAATATTCCGAACCAAAACATCGTTGCCAAACAATGCGCCGCATGATGGACAGGTCGCCCTCAGGTTGAAGGAAACTGTACCGGGGCTTGCCTGAGTTGCAGCGGAAACATTGAGGTGTAAATTGATGCTTTGACCGCGCGATACATACACAGGACTTGGAACACTTACTCCATTTTCATCAACGACTAATGCGCTCCAATCGTCTTCGGAAAAGGTCGTGAACAAATTGAATGATGCATCTCTGTTACCTGAATTTTGCAGGCGGAAAGGTATCAATCCAAACTCACCTGGTCCAAAGGAAGCAGCTTGTATGCTGGTGGTCGAGGAAAGTGAAACACCATACTGTTCGGTCACCCCGACCGGGGCTGAGACTCGGGCCTTCTCTCCAGAATTTTGTCCTGAAGCATCTGTAAACCATAACTGCCAAGTGAGTTGTTGAACATCAGCACCGGCTGGAATCGAAAGGTTCACCCAAAGGTCAATCGATGCTCCTCCAGCAATTGGAGGGATGAGGATACTGGTGTCGTGGTCGGTGACCATTGTCGAGAATCCAGCTCCGTTGACATAGATTGCATCTTGACGAATCATAGGATTGGCAGGGTCCATCCATGTGAGGTTTGAGATGTTGGAATCGGAGCGAATAGTAGCAGGAGAGTAACCGTTGTTGGTGACAACACAATACAGCGACAGAATTGCGCTTGGAGGAGCAGAATAACCGTTTTCAGGAGCATCACAGTCAACATCCAAAGTGTATTCCTGTACCTTTCGAATTCCAAATTGTATCCAATCGTCAATGTGGAATCCTTGAGTTGCATCGCTGCTGTCACTGCGAAGAACCATGCCCATGGTATACGAATTACCACCGAGGAAAATGTTCTGATTGGTGACGTA
>MDSV01010596.1_pt1 | contig 10584 bp, 10 predicted proteins | sample 810851 | NCBI WGS metagenome assembly MDSV01 (sample SAMN05326640, study PRJNA326480) | marine metagenome | isolation source: seawater | place: Atlantic Ocean: North East | collected 2012 | reverse complement strand
TAAATTTTCTTCAGTCAAAATTATATCTATTCTTTTATTATCTTGATCAATTAAAACTTTTTGTATTTCAGCTGGAGATAGAGACTCAGAAATTAAAGTTGGTAAATCTTCCGTCCACTTTATAATATCTATTTTTTCTCCATGTAATTCATTGACTATTGTTTGAACTCTACTTCCTCTCATTCCTACACAAGCTCCTACAGGATCGATAGAGGAGTCCTGGGAATGAACGCAAATTTTAGCTCTACTACCAGGATCTCTAGCTACTGACTTAATTTCTATGGTTCCTTCGTAAATTTCAGGAACCTCTTGAAAAAAAAGTTTAGCTAAAAATTGAGGGTGAGCTCTTGATAAAAATATTTGATGACCTTTTAATTCTTTTTTTACCTCATAACAATAGGCTTTAACTCTATCGCCATTTTTTAAAACTTCTCTTGGGATAAGCTCATCTTTTTTAATTACACCTTCGGCTTTTCCTAAATCAACAATAACATTTCCATATTCTAAACGCTTTATAATCCCGCTTAAGATTTGACCTTGTTTATCAATAAAATCTTCGTATTGTCGATTTTTTTCAGCTTCTCGAACTCTTGAACTGATGACTTGTTTTGCACTTTGTGCAGCAATTCTACCAAAATCAACCTGGGGTAATTCTTCGTAAATTTTACCCCCAATTTTTAAATCACTATTTTTTGGGTCAAATTTTTTTGCATCCTCTAAATTAATTTCTCTTGATGAATCTTCTACTTTTTCGACTATATCTAAAACTTTTTGAATTTTGATGTCCCCACTTTCTCTATCAATTAGCACTTCAATATTATTATCGTTACCAAACTTAGTTAAAGCCGCTTTTTGTATAGCGCTTTCCATTGACCCAATTACAAGCTCTTTGTCTATCGACTTTTCATTAGCAACTGCGTCTACAATTCTTAAAAGTTCTAATTTGTCTAATCCTCTATTTAACATTTTAATGCTCCTAAAAAAAAATGGGCTAAAGCCCATTTTGTATTTAACCAATAATGATCATATATTAATGGAAATTATGGTTTTTTCAAGGTTACAATCTAAATAAATCAGACTTATCTGTTTTTTCCCAAGTAAATTCACCTTTATTTGTAGGTTTTCTTCCGAAATGTCCATAAGCAGAAGTAGTTTCATAAATTGGATTATTTAGTTTTAACATTTCTCTTATTCCCCTTGGAGATAAATTGAAATTTTGATCAATAATCTTTTTTACTTCATCTACTTTTTTTTCATCTCCTTCGGCAAGTTTAACAAAAATTGACAAAGGTTTTGAAACTCCTATGGCATAAGCAAGTTGTATTAGGCATTTATTAGAAATGCCTGCAGCTACAATATTTTTGGATAAGTATCTAGCAGCATAAGCAGCAGATCTGTCTACTTTTGTTGGGTCTTTTCCTGAAAAAGCTCCTCCACCATGAGGCGCAGCTCCTCCATAAGTATCTACGATTATTTTTCTCCCGGTTAAACCTGTGTCGCCATCTGGCCCTCCAATTATAAATTGACCAGTTGGATTTATATAAACTTCTTTTGGATCTAATTCTTTAATATATTTATCTGGTATAGATTTTTTAATATATGGAAGAACTAAGTCTTTCACTTGCTCTTGGTTTAAATCTTTAGAGTGCTGTGTAGATATCACCACAGAAGTTACTTTAGAAGGTTTATTGTCTTCATATAACATCGAGACCTGACTTTTAGAGTCTGGTTCTATTCCTTTTAAAACACCTTTTTTTCTATCTTCTGCCATTAATCTTAAAATTTTATGAGAAAAATCTATAGGTGCTGGCATTAAATCCTCTGTTTCAGTACATGCATAACCAAACATTATTCCTTGATCTCCTGCACCTTCATCCTTGTTATCTTTTGAGTCCACACCCATTGCTATGTCAGCTGATTGTTCATGTAAAAATGTTTCAATATTTGCTGTCTTCCAACTAAATCCTTTTTGATCGTATCCAATATCCTTAATGCAATCTCTAACTTTTTTAATTATTTCATCTTTTTCAATTTTAGGCCCCCTAATTTCACCGGCTAAAACAACTTTATTTGTAGTAGTAAGAGTTTCACAAGCTACTCTTGAAAAAGGGTCAAGAGATAAATAGGAGTCTACAACCATGTCCGAAATTCTATCACAGACCTTATCTGGATGACCTTCTGAAACAGACTCGCTAGTAAATAAATATTTATTTTTCATTAGTTTTAATTTTAAAAATTAAAAAGATAAATAGATATGTAAATAAAAGAACAAAAAATATCAAATCATTTTTATTTTTATACTTATTCTCAATTAAAGGTACATTTAATTCTATATTTCCCCTCTCATTTGGTTCTAACCTTTTTATTGTTTCACCATTATTACTTATGAAGGCACTGATACCTTTATTTGCTGATCTAGCTAAGTAAGTGTTGTTTTCTACAGATCTAAAAATGGCTTTTGTAAAATGTTGATAAGGTCCTATAGAATTCCCAAACCATGCATCTTCAGAAATATTTACAATCAGATTTGTTTTGTCATCGGAGGATTGTGTTAACTTAGGAAAAATAATTTCATAACATATTAATGGAAAAATATTTAAGTTATTAAGAGACAAGTTTTTTTGTTTTTTTCCTTTTGAAAAAGAACCGTATCCTTGTGTAATCTTTTTAAATCCAATTTTTTCAAATAAATTCTCAAAAGGAATAAATTCACCAAAAGGAACAAGTTTTCTTTTATTATAAGTATAGAGGATCTCAAGGTTATTATTAGTTGCTATAAGGCTATTGTAAAAATCTTCCGAAGAATTTTCTTTAGTGTTGATACCGAAAATTAAAATATGTTTTTCTGAAAAACTTTCACTTAAAATATTTGAAAATTTTTTTAAATCTTTTAAATAAACTCCAGCAAAAATTCCCTCGGGCCATATAAAAATAGTTTCTTTATTTGGATCTGGATCACTATATCTAGTAATTTTTTCAATTGTTTCCTTTATTTCCTGATCATTATTTAAATATCTCATTTCAAAATTTGGAGATATTACTTTAACGTAAGTATGCTGTTTTATAGTTTTTACAAATATTTGATTTTTATTAATTTTATAAGACCCAAAAATATAAAATGAAAAAAATATTATCAAAAAAATTGAAAAAACAGAATATTTATACTTATTATTAAAAAATAATATTACTGGAGAACAAAAGAAAATAATCGAAATTGAATTAAAAGCATAAAGTCCAATTGGATTTAAAACTTGTATTATTTCAACTAACCATGACCATGAGTATGACCACAAATTCCATGGAAATCCTGATAAAATGTTTCCTCTTAGATAATCCACTAAAGAAAAAATAAAACAAAATAAAAATAGCGAAGGATAATCTTTCTTTATAAAAGGGCCTGTAAATACAACAGCTAAACCGAAAAAAAGTCCTAAAGATAGAGGTATTAATATTATAGAAAAAGGAATCAATATCTTAAGACTCTCATCAAAAGTTAAAGAGTAAGAAATCCAATATGTTCCTGACAGAAAAAAACCTATTCCAAAGCAATATCCTGCGAAAAAGAAATTTATTAAATAAGGTTTTTCCCTATATTTATTTTTTGAACGTTTGTTGATGTCACTTAATATTAAAAACAAAATTGGAAATATTACAAAATTTATTAATGTAATATTGAATGGTTGAAAAGATAAAACTGATGCGAGTCCTAAAATAAGGGGCACAATAAAAACTAATATTGTTCTACTATTCTGAATTTTGTTGAGCATTTTATTTAATCAGATGAGAAAATTCATTTTCTAATTTTTGCATTTTTAAATATTTGATATTTGATTTATGATCATAGCCTAATAAATGTAATAAACCGTGTATCCAAAGTTTATTCAATTCCTGTTTGAATTTGTCATTATCATTTTTATACTTAACCTGACCTAAATTGATAATAATATCCCCTAAATAAACTTCTTTTTCGTTTTTAATTTTATTATTTAAATGTTTTTTTTCGTAAAAAGGAAAAGAGAGAACATCAGTAGATTTATTTTTTTTTCTAAATTTTTTATTTAGTTTCTTAATTTCTTTTGATCCTGATAACAATAAAGAACACGATAAAACATTTTTTTTGTATAATTTATTTTTTTTATTTAGTAACTCTATTCTTTTATCAATAAAACTATTAGGATTTTTAAGATATTTTTTCCATGCGATGTTATTTAAAATTACATTAATTTTTATCATCAGTGCTTTTTTTTTGATAAGCCCGAATAATTTTTGAAACTAAAGGATGTCTCACGACATCTGTATGATCAAACTCTATAATTTTAATTTCATTCAATTCTTTGAGAATTTTAGTTGATTTTACAAGACCTGAGTGTGATTTGTTAATCAAATCTATTTGTGATGGGTCCCCATTAACAACTAATTTTGAGTTTTCTCCTATTCTTGTCAAAAACATTTTAATTTGAGTTTCAGTGGCATTTTGCGCTTCATCTAAGATTGCAAAACAATTTTTTAAAGTTCTACCTCTCATAAATGCAAGAGGAGCAATTTCGATTTCTCCACTTTCAATTCTTTTATCTATTTTATCTGCACCAAATAATTCGTACAAAGCGTCGTAAAGCGGTCTTAAATATGGATCCACTTTCTCCTTCATGTCCCCTGGTAAAAAACCTAATTTTTCTCCTGCTTCAACTGCGGGTCTTGATAAAATTACTCTTTCAATTTTTTTCTCCATAAGAAGTGTTACAGCAACAGAAACTGCCAAAAAACTTTTTCCAGTTCCGGCAGGACCCAAGGACAGTACAATATCATTTTCTTTAAGAGCTTTTATATACTCAGACTGCTTTTCAGATCTAGCTATAACTGATTTTCTAGGTGTCTTAATTAATTGCTTAAAAGATTTTATATTTGATTCTTTCAAACTCATATTCTTTTTAACAGATAATATAATATCGCTTTTTTCAATAAGATTAGTCAAAAGATATTTTGTAACTAGAAATTTAATTGCTTCAGAAAAATCGTTTAAATTCGCCTTTTTTCCTTTGCAGGTGATAGAGTTTCCTCTAAAAAAAATTACTGTATTAGTTAACTTTTCTAATTCTTTTAAATTTTGATCAAATTGTCCTACAATTGACATGAGGATTGTATTATCATTAATTTGAATATTAATTGTTTCTGAATCTATTTGTTTAATTACTAAATTTTGGTCTAATTTGCTAATCTCTGACATAAATCTTATGCAGCACATTCCCTTTGTTTATCTTGTAAAATAATATCTCCAAATAATGTATTTTGATTACAACTTTTAATTTTTACAGTTTTTACTCTTCCAATTAAATTTTCATTACTTTGAACAATAACTGAGTTAAAATATTCATCTCTACCAAAATATTTATTATTCTCACGAGCTTTGTTTTCAAATAATACACTTGCATTTGAATTTACTAATCCTTGCCTGTATTCTTTTTTTATTTTATTGGCTGCTTCTTGAAAAATAGTCAATCTATCTTTAGCAATTTCAATATTTATCATATCTAAATTTGCTGCAGGTGTACCAGGCCGAGGGCTAAAAATAAACGAATAAGAGTTTATAAATTTAATTTTTTTCATTAAAAATATAGTTTTTTCAAAATCTTCTAAAGTCTCTCCTGGATAAGCAATTATAAAATCACTTGAAAACTTCAAAGAGGAATTATTTTTTTTTAATTGCTCTATAATATTCAAATATTCTTCTATAGTGTGTTTTCTATTCATTTTTTTTAAGATCTTATTTGAACCACTTTGAACTGGAAGATGTAGTAAAGGCATAAGTTTTTTGCATGAATTGTGTGCATTGATTAAGTCTTCTGTAAAGTCTTTTGGATGAGATGTTGTGTACCTTATTCTTTGCAAACCGTTAATCTCACCAAGTGAGTATAATAAATCTGATAATCTTTGGTTTCTATATTTATAAGCATTTACATTTTGTCCCAATAAAATAATTTCTTTAGATCCATTAGCTACAAGATGTTTAGCTTCTGATAGGATCTCAGTGGAAGATCGAGAACATTCTGGCCCCCTAGTATATGGTACAACACAAAATTTACAAAATTTATCACAGCCTTCTTGAATAGTTAAAAATGAGGAAGTTTTGCTATTGGAATTTTTGGTTAAATTAAGATAATCAAATTTTGCTATAGTGTCAAATTCCGTTGAATTAATTCTACGAGATTTATTCTCTAAATCTAAAATTATTTTATTTATTTCATGATAAGATTGGGGACCTACAACAGCATCAATATATTTTTCTTTATTCAATAATACTTCTCCCTCTGCCTGAGCAACGCACCCTGCGATTAAGACTATTGGTTTTTTCTTATTTCTAAAATCTTTCTTTACTCTACCTACCTCATGATAAACCTTGTCAGTAGCCTTTTCTCTTATATGACAAGTATTTAAAACATAACAATCTGCTTCTTTAATATTTTTAGTTAAAGAATAATTAATTTTTTTTGTTAAATCTAAAATACGATTACTATCGTATTCATTCATTTGACATCCCAGAGTTTTGATAAATATTTTTTTTGACAATTTATTTTTTAATTTTTGAACCGTATAATTCTAGTTTATGATCTACAAGTTTATAACCTAATTTTTTTGCGACTTCATGTTGTAATTTTTCTATATCTTTGTCTACAAATTCTACAATTTCTCCACTATTAATGTCTATAAGATGATCATGATGTTCATCTGGTGATTGTTCGTACCTGGCTTTGCCACCTTTAAAATCATGCTTCTCAACAATGCCTGACTCTTCAAATAATTTCACAGTTCTGTAAACTGTTGCAATACTTATTTTGCTATCTATCTCACTGACTCTTTTGTGCAATTCATCCACGTCTGGATGATCTTTTGAGCCGTATTTTTCTTTAGAGTCAGACATTACTTGGGCTATTATCTTTCTTTGATCAGTAAGTCTTACTCCTTTTAATTTACATTTTTCTTCTATAGTGCTCATAAATCTATTTAATTTAACTTAAATACAGAGGTTTTATCAATTTTTTTTCTATTAAATTTTTACTTATTAAAATCTCAATATTTTCAAGGTTAAATTGAGGTAAATCAGAGTTTTTAAATCCAAATAGCTTTGCATTATTAGATAATCTAATTCCTTTAGCAACTGATAACGCCACTCTTAATGAGGAAAAACTTCCTGGCCCGCTGTTAACAAGAACTGAAAAATCGCTGTTAATATTAGCTTTGTGTTTATTAGTCAATTTTAATATAGTTGAAACTAAAAGGTCATTATTTTTAATTTTCGTTTGAAAGTCTTGAATAAAAAAATTATTATCTACCCTTAAACCAATTTTATCATTTTTACCTGTGCAACTAATTATTAAAAAATCTTTTATCATCTTAATATTTATAATTTTTTTGTTGCCTCAAAACAATTCTTATTCGACTTTGTTTGCAAAAAATTTTGAAGATTATGGCCTTATATCCATAATGTATCACAGATTTGACGAGAGCAAGTATCCATCAACAAACATACAATTAGATGTTTTTAAAGAACAAATTAAAATAATTGAGGAGGAAAATATCAAATTTATCCACCCAAAAGACTTTGAAAATAGTCTATATAAAAATAAAAATGAAAGAAAAGTTTTATTAACAATTGATGATGGTTTGATTTCATTTTATAAAAATGCTTGGCCAATTTTAAGAGAAAAGAAAATACCTTTTATCTTGTTTGTAAACACTGAAAATGTTGGTACGTTTAATTATATGAATTGGGAGCAAATTCTTGAATTACACAATTCAGATTTTGTTGAAATTGGAAATCACAGCCATTCTCATGAATACCTAGCTGATGAAAATGCCGAAAAAATTATAGATGATATTAAAACGTCAATGCAAATTTTTAACAAAAAGTTAGGAAACAACTCAAATTTTTTTTCTTATCCATTTGGAGAATATAGCCTAGAATTTAAAAAAATTATAAAAGACCTCGGTTTTGATTACGCTTTTGGTCAACATTCAGGGGTTATTGACGAAACAAAAGATCTTTGGGAACTACCCAGATTTCCAATCAATGAAAAATATGGAAAACTTGAAAGATTTAAAACATTAATGAAAACTTTACCTTTAAAATACAAAAAAATTACACCAGAAGAAAAATATTTATTACAATCTAAAAATCCACCTATTGTCGAAATAGTATTTGAAGAAAATATAGATAATTTAAATCAAATTAACTGTTTTTCAAATGAAGGCAATAAATGGAGAAACTCTAAAATATTTTTTGTTGAAAAAAATATTTTAAGTATAAAGATTGATGAGAAATTTGTTGGTGAAAGAGGTCGGATTAATTGCTCCCTTAAAGAAAAAAATGGGTTTTGGAGATGGCTTGGAATTCAATTTGTAATTGCTGAAAAGTAATATTATAAATTTAGTTCTCGTTTTTCTATAGAGTTTTCTAGTCTTACAAGTTCAAAATCCATTAATCTGTTTTGTATAATTATCTCTTCTAAAATCTTTGTATATTCATTACCTGTCTGAGCATAATTATCTAAAGTTTTAGTTAATTTTAAACCAGAAATTTTTTTATTTTTCTCTCTTAAATCACGTCTTTTAGATCTGAAATCTTTGTAACTTCTATGAGTATTCAAATTATTTTTATAAGATTTCACTGAAGCTCTTAGAATTGGAAACCTTAGGATTTTATGGGATTTAGATTTATCTTTTAACAAAGGTTCTATCCCTTGACCCGTCCAAGTCCATTGACCAAAAATAGCATTTCCCTCTAATGCAAATCTAGATGTTCCCCAACCACTTTCTTTTGCAGCTTGTGCCAAAGCTATAGAAACTGGGATCACATCCATTCTATTTTTCAGCTCTTCTACATTGCCTCTTTTTACCTTATATTCTAAAAATTTTTGTCTTAACCACTGTTTCTCCTTATCAGTGGTCATTTTTTTTGATGTGATTTTATTTAATTTATATCTGTCATCCATGATTTTTTCATTTTCAGCCACAATTAGAGGTAAGACAATTTTAATAAATGTCTCTTTCTTAAGTTTGACACTTTGAATTTCGTCCAAATCTTTTGGAAATTGCGTAAAGTAAATTGGCTTTACTTTTTTTTCAAACCTGACTTTATTTAAATCGTAATTAACATCTTCAAATAAGTTTAGGACTGTTTGAGTTTTTAAATTCAAATCTGGTAAAATTACTTCCGTAACCTTCTCTTTCTTTTTAGCTTTTGGAGTAGATTTCGGTTTTAATTTTTTGACTTCTTTTTTACTTTCTTCTTTTGGATCAACCTTTTTTACTAAATCTTTTGATTTTTTTGTATCGTCTGGTTTTTTAGTGTCTTTCTTAACTATTTGGTTGTTTTCTGTATTATTCAAATTTTTGAAAGTAGAGTATCCAGAAACAACTAGAGTTGTGACTCCAGTGATTATGAAAAATACAAGTACAACTTGACCAACTTTTTTTCCTTTATTTATTTGTTGACTATAGATTCCATGAAATAAATCTGTAAAAGCTTGACCAAAAAAATTGTAATAAGTCTGAAGAAGCTTAGGTATTACATTTAAGAATCCAATACCAGCATTTCCAAATAGTTTCCATAAATTGTAAAAAAAACTAGATACAGATCTAGAGCTGTCTTCTTTAAAATAAGTTATTTTTCTTGAAAATTTACTGGCAGTTTTAGAAGACTCTTCTTTTAAATTAACTATCTGTTTTGAAACTTTTGATAGTGGTTTAGTAAAGTTTTCTTTGAAAAAACTCGTGTTGAAGTCTTTTGGAATTATAATTTTATTTTTCTTAAGAATTAATTCTAGCTGACCCGTGGTCAAATTTTTTCTTCTTTTTATATATTCTTGAACTTCCCTAACACTATATATTTGAGCCAGTTCTAATAGTTTATCTCTGTAACTTAATTTTTTTTTCATTTTAACTCGCTTCCACCGAATTTACTTCTTTAACATAATGTTTTAACAAATTCTGCACTCCTTGCTTTAACGTCATCAAAGAACTAGGGCAACCAGAACAGCTTCCTTGAAGCTCAACTTTAACAACCCCATCTTTGAAAGACTTGAATTTTATATCACCTCCATCTCTTGCAACAGCAGGTCTGATTTTTGTGTCTAGAACATCAATTATCTTTTGCACAATTTCATCATTGTCATTACCAGTTGTAATATTTTTTAATTCCTCTTTTTTTAATATAGGATCTTTGCAGCTTTCAAAATAATGATTTAAGTGTGAAATGACCATAGGCTTTAATTCATTCCAAGAAGCGTTTTTTGTTTTTTTAACTGATAAAAAATTTTCTGAAAGTAAAACTAACTCTACACCTTTAAATCCTAATAATTCTTTTACAAAAGGATTAGCAATTTTATCGATTTCCTTTTTTTGAAATTCTTCAGTTCCTATTGCTGAAATAGTGTTCTCTGACAAAAATTTAAGAGAGTCTGGGTTCGGTGTCTGCTCTGTTTGGATCATAATATTTATTTTATATTATATCAAACCTACTTTTTCACGAACATTTTTGAGGTTTTCCTCAGCAATAATCCTTGCTTTTTCAGCACCTTTTCTTAAAAC
>MDSV01247124.1_pt1 | contig 10585 bp, 15 predicted proteins | sample 810851 | NCBI WGS metagenome assembly MDSV01 (sample SAMN05326640, study PRJNA326480) | marine metagenome | isolation source: seawater | place: Atlantic Ocean: North East | collected 2012 | reverse complement strand
TGTTACTCCTGCCATCTCTACTATGAGAGTGCTATATTAATTTTTTAAAGTTTCGCTACGTGGGAATAGAGAGGGGGGGGGGCAAGAGATTTTGAGAAAAAGTTTTTGAGCTGGAGGAAAAAAGTTTGTGAGAAAAATTTTTGGGCCGACTCGCCGACCCGACTTCAGTCGACCTCCGCTGGCTCGGCGGCCGCACCTGGGCCGGGGTCGCGTTCGGTCTTCCTCCTGTGGCAGGCAGGAGAAAGCGCCTGAAAAGTAACTTTCCAAACTTCAGTCGACCTCCGCTGGCTCGGCGGCCGCACCTGGGCCGAGGTCGGTTCGTTTTATTCTCTAGATAGATATATATATGCGGGCACCGAAGCTCGAGCCCGAGTCCAGGTCGCCCTCGCCCTGGCTGTCCTCGGCCGAGTTCGAGGAGATGGGTTTGGCCTCGTTGGACACCAATTCACCAGTGACTCTTATCCATAAGAGAAGCAACAGAGAAGCGATGCGGCTGGAGCTGGCGCGGGCGGTGGCGGCGAAGCGGGCGGAGGACACGGCGAAGCTGGCGAAGAAGGCGGCGGCAAAGGCGGCGGCGGCGCGTAGGCGGGAGCGCCTGGCGGTGGCGGCGCGCACGAAGCTGCAGGTGGGTTCGAAGGCGGCGGCGCGTAGGCGGGAGCGCCTGGCGGCGGCGCGTAGGCGGGAGCGCCTGGCGGTGGCGGCGCGCAAGAAGCTGGAGGTGGGTTCGAAGGTGGCGGCGGCAAAGGCGGCGGCGGCGCGTGTGCGGGCGCAGCGGCCGGCGGCTTGGCAGGCGGCGGTGCGAGGGGGGGGGATTAGGCGGGCGCGGGCGAAGGAGGCGGCGGCTTAGTGCGTATTTTTTTTGGTTGCCTACCATTAACTATGTTGAAGCGGGGCCGATCGGAGGAGCTATCACGATCGTCGCAAAAAGCAGCCAAAGGCATGGATCGTCTGACTCCGAACTTCTACGAAGCCTATGCCAGACTTGATGAAATCGGCAATTGGAATCCGCGGCCCAAGCGACCGAACCAACCCAAGCAATCCAAGCGACCCAACCTACCCAACCAACCCAAGCAACCCAACCAATCCAACCAACCCAAGCAACCCAACCAATCCAAGCGACCCAACCGACCACACAGGTCCACGAAGCGCGAATTGAAGAAAATCGAGCAACAGCAGCAGCAGCTGCAGAGCCTCCTGGAGAGCGTCATTGAAAGACTCAACCAAATGAAGACGCCATCCGGCGTCCCGCCACCACCTCCGACATCCGACGTTCCACCACCACCACGACCACCACCACTACCACCACCACTACCAGGCCAAGTCCGATCGGCGAATCGGAAACCACAGCAGCCGCCAACAAAAATGAATCCGCCGCCAACAAAAATGAATCCGCCGCCGTACAATCTGGTTTTGGTGGAGCTAAAGAACAAGTTGGCGGAGCTAAAGCGAAAGAAAGCAGCCAAAGAGGCAGAGCGAGAGAAAGCAGCCAAAGAGGCAGCCAAAACGTCATCCAAAACGTCATCCAAATCGCCGTCCACGAGCAGGTGAGTCGTCTGAGGGGGTGGTGGTGTGTACGTCACGTCTCGAACAAATCCCGCAGTCTCCAGATGGGTGTGGGAACGCCGGTCGCGTACTCGGCGAACCTGCTCACGTAATGACGACAATCGTAGAGGCCGAGCACGTACCGCTGGCAGAGCCGCTCGTTCTCGAACTGCATGATTTCCTTCCACGTCCTGTTGGTGACCCCCCAGTGGATGGTCTTCGATGCGAGTGCCGGTCCCTCGCCCGGGTCGTCGATGATTAGCTCCGGTGGCCAGCGCGCTTGGTGCTCTTCGGCGTCTTCCATCCAGTACGTGGGCTCGCTGCAATACGGGCGAAAGTCGAAGCGACGCACCTCACCAAAGGGCAGATCGTCCTCGAACGAAATGGCCGCGTGCAGTAGGTTGTGCCTTCGGCTGAAACGTTCGAGGTGCAAGAAGACGTTCTTCTGCAAGAAGCACGAGGTCGGTAGGATTCCAACACAGAGCAGGGCGAGCGCCTCTCGCCAGAACATCGATGGTCGATCGAGGAGACGACTCCGAGGGGACGACTCCCTTTAAACCCACCCGTACTACGTTTGCACCCAATTGCCCATGCCATGCGTCCACATGAATTCGTGCAACGTCGTCGCCGATGGTGGCGGGTGCCGGCGCGTGACGTATGGCAGACGCGCGTGCATCTTCGTTGCCTCGCGCGAGAACACGTAACACGCCTTGCAAAACCGCCGACACTCCCCCGCTCCCGTGCGCCGCCACATCCAGACCGGCCACGCCTCCAACAGCGCCTGCAGGAAGTCGAGCTCCTGCGGTCGCAGCCGCAACCTCGAGTCGTCCGAGTCGTCCGAGTCGTCCGAGTCGCCCGAGTCGCCCGAGTCGCCCGAGTCGCGCGACTCGACGATACGAATCGGAAGTGTGCGCACCTGCACCGGCAAGATGGTGCGACACGAATGACACTGGTGATATGTCACCATGAAAACGCCATGGAAGAGTCCCCGTGGCATCTCCTCTAACCGAGTTTTAGACAGCCTTTAACTATGGATCCTTGTGGTCCTGGAGGCAGCGCGATCGGACGCGCGCGACGCATTAGCGTGGAAAAATTACGGCTAGTGCATTAGTAGTTATGTCTCTCTAGTTAAGTTTCAGCTTGTTCATGTGCTTCGGCATGTGCTTCACAGAATTTCTATTCCTCTTATCTCTAAAACCTGCAGCTATACGTGATGCCGCCGCCGTGGCCTTGGCATTTGGATGAAGCAGCCGCGCGTAGACGATATTGAGAATTCTCTTGGCGTCATTCGGCTTTAGCTTATTTTTAATTACCGATTGGAACACCTCCGACAGCGCCCTTTCATATCTCGCGATTCTCTGCGTTGGATTCGCTGTGTGTACAGCACAGACGTTGATGTCGATGGCCGCCGCTTCCGCAGGCAGGAGATCCTCCACATACTGCGTGCCGAGTGCGTTACGGATCGCCCTTGTCTTCGCCTCGTTGCCATTGAAGACTTTATCGACCAGTTGGTTGTCGCTATTGGGCAGAGCCTTGTGCGCATCTCGCCGCTTCTGGACCGCCGTTTCGAGTCCATTAATCGCCTCTATCAGGGATTGTGCGGCGCTGTTGTGTTGTTGCCGACGATCCTCGATGAACCCCTGGCTACCGGCACCATCACTATTGGAACGCGCTAACGAACTCCTCCACATACCCTTAAAGCTTTCTTGCCTGGCGATTAACTCTTCCAGTTTCGTGTTCATATTTGATCTCTTCGCCTTTTCATCTTCGATCGCCCTGGTCAAGTTTTTCTCCAGCATATCCAGCTTTTTTACTACTTTAGCCCTCAGCGGCCCGCTTCCCACGGAAAGCATTAAGGCATTATTTGAGGTAGATGCTTTAGGTGAGGTAGATGCTGGCGGAGCGTTCGCTTTTCTCTCCTCTATCAGTTTCGCGTTTCTCTCCTCTATCAGTCTTTGCAGCTCGAAAATATTCTTCGTCTTTCTGAAAGGTTGTAGCTTCTGCTTCAGACCGTTTAGATAAAGTAGCTCGGCATTCGCGTTACTCGGTTTCAAATGCACTTTGTGCTTTGCTGAGCTTTGAGTCATGATTTGCTTCAGTATGTTGGTCGATTTGTGCGCTACGGCGTTGTCGAATTCTGATTTGGAGAGGGGAGCTTTCGCGCTGGCGCGGCCGTTTGGTTGTTTCTGTGTTTGCGTTCGCACTCTTTGGAGGTAGTCGGCGGCGATGCGGTCGTGTACGCTTTGTGCGGTCTTCTTGCAGTGGTTTTTGGCCGTGACTTCCTCGCGGGTGGAATTTGTAGGATGGATTGTCGCGAGCTCAGAAAGGTGATCTTTCACCTCGTCGACATACGGGGTCAATTGCTTCTCGTGTGTTGTTGCTTGGTCCATGCGGGTGTGGACGTCCCGGATCGTGCGGATGGGACTTGTTCCGCGAAGGTAGAATAGCGCCAGACGTTGAGGAGTAACACTACGTCCGTCGTGCAGCGATTGATCGAGGTATTGCTGGAGGAGTTTTGGCAGCTTTGATCCATTGAGAGACGCTGCGGAGGTGACATGTACCGCGAGCCTATCGTTGGCTAATATTCTCGGTATCACGGTCATCCCTGATTTTTTTTTCTTACTGCTTCTTGCATTCGTCTTCAGCACTGTCTCGATCACTTTCCTGTCCTCGGGGGTTAAGTACGTGACCTCGATATCGATCGCCTTCTCGGTGGTATTCGTGATCGCGACATTGCTGGCTTGTGAGAAAGCGTTTTGTGGCGTGGTGGAGTGCACCTTGGTCGCAATACCGGGGGGCAGGACGTTGCTGGTGAGCGGCTGTTTGAATGGGACCTTGAATGTTTCGAGAACTTCGGTTGGGTTGGGGTTCTTCGGCTTCGTGGAAAAAGCACCCATGTTAGTTTGTACGCACAAAAAAAAGCGCTACGTGTATGTTAAAGTGATGACCGTCAGGCCGAAGACGGTCGAGACGAGTGGGCTCATGTTATATGGCCATGTGTCGAGGGCGGCATAGGTCAGTAGGATGCAAAGCAGCAGGAGCGTTGAGCGGTAGAGGTCGCCGGGCGGCTTTCCCATGTACGGAAGGTAGACGGCGATGTGCAGTACGAACGCGGCGGTCAGTAGTAGGTTACCGAGGTTTCTGCGTTGGGCCGGGAGTAGCGCGACCCTGGTGGTTTCGACGAGACCGAAGACGAAGACGATGGCCGCCACTGGTTTCAGTGAGTGGTCGCCTGCGTAGGCCATCATGAGTAGGAAGGGTATGAGGTAGAACGAGGCTGTATGGAGGAAGTGTTTGGGTACGTCGCGTGTCCTGTGCAGCCACGCGGTCATTACTATGGAGCGGGGATTTTTTTACGGTGGGGCGTTTAGATCTGCAGGTCCATGGTTGCCTTCTTTTTCGTGTTCCTGGTGACGCGCTTTGGTGGTGGTGGTCGTTTGGTTCCGCCGCGTATCGCGCGCGTGTCGTCTTCCTCGGAGAATGCGTCGGAGGAGATTTCGGAGGCACTCGAGATGGATGCCTCGTCTTCGCGCGTGTGTCTGGGCATGGAGGGGGCGCCGTTCCAGTTGGGTTGCACTAGCGAGGCCGCCTGTTCGAAGCCGGGCTCGGTGTCCTGGTCGAAGCCTGCGTCACTGAGGTCCTCATCGATTGAGGGTGTGGGGCGTGCGGCCTGGTTCTTCATGGCTTGCATGGCGAGGTTGGCGCCCATCTGTGTGGGGTTGCCCGAGGGTGGCGTCTGCTGTCCCATGGCGTTGCCCATGGCGGAGGCGATTTGGTTCATGAGATCGGGGTTGTTGCGGGCCACCTCGTTTACGTTGGGGAGGACGGACTTGAAGAGCGAGTTGGAGAGGTGGAACATGAAGCCGGACCCGAGGACCATGATGAAGAGGTTCCACTCGGGCGACACCTCCGCGGTTCCCTGGTATTTGTCGTGGAGTTGTTCGAATGTCTGATCGTAATCCTCGAGCGAATCCATCACCTGTTCGGACCAGCCGTCGAGGTGCAGGCCCAAGGGGTTGAAGCTTTTGTTGAGGTATTCCATACCGGTGACGGCGGCCATGAGGGTGCGTCTTTGGAACTTGATGCTGGCGGACATCTCGGACTGCCGGCGCAGTCTCTCGTACTCGTACTTGAGTTCGTCGAGCGGGGTCTCGAGGCCGACGCGCCTGCCCGGGTATCGCGCCTGCAGTCTCTGAATCTTGTAGACGTAGTGTTGTTTCTCTTCCTCGAGCGAGCGAAAGGAGCCTTCTGACGGTTGTTCGGTGCCTGAGGGGGGGGCCGCCCACTGGGCGGAGGCCGCGGGTGGTTCGAAGTGGTCGCTCGCGCCACTCGATTGTCGACTGAACGAGGGCGGGGTGGCGGCGCCCGGGACGGTTGGGAGTCCGCCCGGGAGTCCGCCCTGTTGAAAGGGCTTGGTCGGCTCTGGTCGGCTCTTATCGGAATTCATCAGTGCTAGGAAGTCCTCGTCCTCTTCGCTGTCTATGCCGTCTTGCTCGTAGCGAGCGTCGTTGGCCGTCCCCGCGAGGCGCACACGCTCGTGGCCACCTCGAGGGCCCGACATATGCACCACATTTCCTTCGCGCTCACTTCTGGGTACGACGTTCATACCGTTCATCTCTTAGTTTCGCCAGAGATGAAAACCCGGAGGAGTTTACCGCGTTCGTAGCGCCGTTACTTTAAATACTTTCTTTTAAGTAGCATGGCGTTCCACCGAGGGAATGCCTTCCTAACAAACGTCACGGCGGACAACCTCAGGACGGAGTGGTCGGACTGGACGCCCGACCTGAACGACCCCTACGCGACGATCGTGACGGATCCGCTGCAGCACGCGCGGTACTTCAACACTAGGAACCTGGTGCTCGCGTCGGTGCATCTGAAGGTGACGTTTAGTGTGGGCACGCCCATCCCGTATACGACGATTGCGATACAGTTGCCAAACAACCTCCGTGTGCGCTCGAGCACGCGCTTCCAGAACGAGGCGATGATCGAGCGCTTCACGGGCACTGCGGAGCGCAAGTTTTCAGTGGGCACGTTGATCGCGGACGGAGAAACCCAGGGGGGCGCGGACGGTAGCACGTTCCTGTACCTGGATAGAATCTTTGTGCAAAACCTCGGACAGTTTGTTGCGGGTCAGACGTACACCATCCGTGGTCAGCTCATCTTCGAGCCGGTCTGATCTTGGCGCTTCGTGCGTCGCTGCCACCAAAAAAAACCTTCGAATAACAACATCAGAACAGCATGGAGCATATCCTCAAGGCCGAAGAGGTGCTTCGTACCGCGAGCACCGCCAATGTCACTCGCCTCGCCGCCACCGTGACGGTGCCGTCACCTGACGGCTGCCCGCCGAATGGTGCACAGCACCCGCACGTTCTGCACCGGTGCACGAAGAAGGTGTACAATGATCAGTCGGCCATCTCGTCGGCGCCAAAGCCGCAGACTAAGTGAATTTGAGATCAAACCTCTTCTCCATGTGTTCTCTGGCCTTCTTCACTGAGGGGTCGCTCCACAAGTACCAGCGGGCCCAAAAGCCACTGGTGCCGATTCCCTGCTTCGTCCAGGTTTCCTTGGTGGAGTGGACGACGTCTCGTAGCTCCTCCTTCGTGGTCGCGCTTTTGGCGCGCGCGCCTCCGTGACGATGTACGTAGAGCTTCGCTCTCTTGAAGTCCTTGTGTTGTGTGTAGTCGGAGTATGGTGTGCCGTCGTCACGTCTGCCTCCGAAGTCGACCACTATTGGCGTGTGCAGCGTGGTGGGCGTGTGCAGCACGGCTCGCAGCTTTTTGGTTCGCAGCGGGCTCTTCATAACCTTAACCGTCGTGGCCTCTGTGCGAGGTGGCTCCATCCTTACTGTTGCTGACATTTTTTGGCCGGCACAACCGTAACCCTACGTTTCGGCGAGCTTAACTCAGCGCGTTGTTCCTCCGGTTCGCTCCCCGGTTCGCCCCCCGGTTCGCCCCCCGGTTCGCGTTCTTCTTCTGGCCGGACAGTTGTTCCTTGATCATGGGCCATGCGAGGAAAACGAGCATGATACCCATGCACGGCGCTGCCAAATCCGAGAGCTTGAAGCCGATGTTCGTCTGCTTGCTTTTGGACTTTACGGTCGTCTTCTGTTGTGTGTCGACGATCTGCTTCACCACGCAGTCGGCGGTCGCGTCACCGTACTGTACCGGCTGTGGCACTGGGAGCGGTAGGCCCCCGCAGTCCGTTTCCACGCCCTTAAAGTTGACCTTGTAGATGCCCTTCAGTTCCGCCTCCGATAGCGATTCGCATTTGGCCTTCAAGGCGTTCAGAACCTGCTCGCGTGTGTTCTGGACGTTGGTGTCGATGTTCATGGCGAGGGCGAGACCTTCGACGTGCTGCTCGGACTCCTTGCTTAGGTCGGCCTGCAATAACGCTTTCATCATCACGTCGATGGACGCCTCGGAGCGTGATTTACATTCTTGCATCGACTCGAACCCGGAGCAGTTCGTGATCTTCGCGCCCTCCATATCGATCTCGTAGGTGACGCTGCAGCTCGCGCTCGCCTTTGCGATCGCCTCCGCCTCGGTATGGTTGACGACGATCTGGTCGATGGTTTGAATCGTGGTTTGTGCGTTCCCCATGTAGTGTTCCTGTGAGCAGAGAAAATATTTTAGGGGCCAAACGACGGTTGTTAAAATCTTCGTCTGTATCAAGTCATGAGCACGTTAAGCTTCTCTGGACGTGGCATCCTGAACGGGATCGCCGAGGGCGGTTTCCCGACTCGTGTAGGACTCTCGCCTACCGTCATACACACTGCCGTTGACGGATCTCAACAGCTCGACACGCTCTACGTCTACGGGTACACGTGCCGGCGGGACGCTTCGGTCGGCATCGTCGCGGGCGTTCAAGTGGAGGTTTCGGTCCTTGACAAGAACAACCAGCAGTACGTGCTCTCGTCGTTGACACTCCCCGGCCTGCCATGCACCTCGCCGACTCTGATCGTCAACGGCCAGGTCAAGAATAATGGCGCGCGTCTCCGCGTACGCGTGCTCGACGGCGAGGCTGCTGTATTTGGGTGGTACAATCGCTCGACAGTGAGCGTGCCTCCGTCCGTCAACACGCTCATCGGTCAGATGACACTTGGTTACCAGATCATCTCCTTTGCGTCGGACAACGAGACGAGGGTTGTCGATACGACAACGCCACTCACCTTCATCACCACGTCGCACACTACCACGGCGCGCGCGTGCAGGGCCACGCTGGGCACTGCCGCTGTCGGCACCATGAAATTCATTGTCATGAGTGGAAAGCACCCGGGCGCGAGCGGGAACGAGCAAGGGACGTGCACACTGGTCCCGAACGCGTCGCGTTTCCCCTCTGGAGAGAGCGGGGTGGCGACTGGGACGCTCACGTTCCAGGATATTGGAGATTCTGCGATTCTTGTGTACTCGGGCGTTCTGTGGATGCTTGTCGGCACTGGTGCCGTGGTGGACTAGGTGGACTGGGCTCACGCTCGATCGGCGCAGGTCGTTTGCCACGCGAGCAGCAGCAGAGCAGACACGCCTGCCAGGCAGCCTAGAAGCTTCCGCACACTGACCTTAGGTCGCACGTGGAAGAACAGTGTCCACAAGACCGTGAGAATTGACAAAATCGCGACACCGATGTTAACACTACCGACATTCGCGAACCACACACCTCGCAAGACGAAGAACACACCCACCAGCTCCAACAGTCCGACCATGATCAGCACACGTTGCGCCATCAACGTAGTGGGCGCGACTTTCACCAGAGATTGCACCTGCGCCACGAGGTCCTTCGCCTCGGTGGTGCCTAACGAGGCGACCCTCGACCCGGCCCTCTCGCCGATCGCCGCCACCAGAAACGTTCCCGCCAGCTCGAGCCGCATGACAGATACTACTTACGAGGATTTTTTACGGACGAGGAACGTCATAAGAGTCACGGCTCCGGTAGTCCATGCGCCCGCGATCATGATGCACATTGTGAACACGAGCAAGGCGATGGCGATGCGCCGGTGCTCCCAGTGGAGCTCTTCCACCACAGTGCCAGTGAAGGTGCCGACAAACGCCTCGCTCGCGGAAACGTAACGGAAGGCGAGGACGATCAGGACTGGCACGCACATGATGGCGTATACGCGAAGCGGCGACGGGTAGTAATTGGCGGCGGTCGCCGGTGGCCCTACACACGCCGTCGGCGGCCGCGCGCCTTCCTGGGCGCGGGACGCGTCCTTCTGAGCGCGGCTCGCGTCCTTCTGAGCGCGGCTCGCGTCCTTCTGAGCGCGGCTCGCGCGCGCGGTCGTGAACCCGGAACGAAGCTTCATTAGTGTTGACCGCGCCCGATTCGCGCCTGCACTCTTCCCGCCCGATTCGCGCCCGATTCGCGCCCGATTCGCGCCCGATTCGCGCCCGATTCGCGCCCGATAGGACACGAGCGAAATGGAGCGAAGCACGCGAAGCGGAACGAAGCGCACCCTTTACGAGCGCAACCACCCGAAGAAGAAGACGGCACCAAAGCCCCAATTCGTGGTAACCTCGCTTACCGCCCGTCCCTCGGCCGCCGCTGCCGAAACCGCTGCCGAAAGCGTCGCCCCCTCAGCGGCGGCCGCTGCTGCCGCTGCTGAAGCTGCTGCCGCCGCCGCAGAAGCACATGCAATCTATTCGATCATTGAAAACTTGCATGCCATTGAACGTGAGGCAGTGCTTTCGATGTTCCAGCAAAACCATTACGGCATGCGCCAGTTTGTGGTTCCCAAGATTAATCCCTAAAAATTTTGCTGTCCCCGCCGCTTACTCCATGTAGGGTTGTCCTCGGCTAGGACACGAGTTTACGGTCATGTGTCAGTGGAAAAAAGCTCACAAGAGAGTAAATGGAAGATCTCTTACTGGTTGCCCTTGGCGCGGGAATTGTATGGATGTACAGTAAGAGGGGCACCACTACCGTGGTCACGAGTGGTGCCTCGGGCGACCAGGACGCGGCCACGAGCGCGGCCACGAGCGCGGCCACGAGCGCGGCCACGAGCGCGACCACGAGCGCGGCCACGAGCGCGACCACGAGCGCGGCCACGAGC
>MDSV01128722.1_pt1 | contig 10585 bp, 7 predicted proteins | sample 810851 | NCBI WGS metagenome assembly MDSV01 (sample SAMN05326640, study PRJNA326480) | marine metagenome | isolation source: seawater | place: Atlantic Ocean: North East | collected 2012 | reverse complement strand
GTACGCCCTCAATGAAGGCATTCACGGCAATATGGCTGGCATGGGCCGCCCGCTGCTCTACGAGCGCGCCCGCTGCGGCACCAAGCAACTGATTCACAGTTATGTGGCCGCCATGGTCCAGGCCCTGGAGTTCATCCATCAGGCCCCGGAGGCGGTGATTTCCTACGCGGAAAAGCTGGACTTTTTCCGCCGCGCCAGCCACTGCTATGGCCGCTCCGCCCTGCTGCTCAGCGGCGGCGCCGGTTTGATTTATTTCCACCACGGGGTGGTGCAGGAGCTGATGGATCAGGATCTGCTGCCCAATGTGATTTCCGGCTCCAGCGCCGGCTCCATTATCTGCGGCCAGCTGGGCAGTCAGACCGACGCCGAATTACGGGCCGGCTATTTCACCCACAAGCGTTACGTGGAGCCCACCCAGACCCATCTGCTGGACGTGGTGCGGGGCCGCATTACCGAACAGGAGGCCAAGGTGGCCCGGGAGCGGCTGCTGGACGAAGTGGTGCCCCTGGACCTCACCTTTCAGGAAGCCTTCGAGCACACCGGCCGCTACATTAATATTTCCATTTCCCCCATGGAAAAACATCAGACCTCCCGCCTGATGAACGCCATTACCTCCCCCAATGTGTTTATCCGCTCGGCGGTGTCCGCGTCCTCCAGCATTCCCGGGCTGATGGCGCCGGAGCGGTTGTTCGCCAAGGGCTTTGACGGCAAGCCCCGGCCCTACCTGGCCAGCCGCCGCTGGGTGGACGGCTCCGTGGCCGGGGACCTGCCCGCCAAGCGATTAATGCGCCTGTATGGGGTCAATCACTTTATTGTCAGCCAGATCAACCCCCTGGTGGTGCCGTTCCTGCGGGATGGCAAAGCCCGCCGCAGTCAGGGCTATCGCGGCGCCCTCAACGAGGCCCTGGTGAAGCTGCTGCGGGAAACCCTGGTGAAATCCGAGCGGCTACTGGATCAGCGGGGTGAACTGGGCAACCGGGCGGCGGCCCAGCTGGCCTATATCATCCGCATGCTGGATCAGGATTATCTGGGGGATATCAATATTCTGCTGGATAAAGCCGATATTCACTGGCGCCATATCTTCTTCGATTACCGGCCGGGGGAAACCGATCATCTGGTGCAACTGGGACGTCGGGCCACCTGGTCCAACATCCCCCGCATCAAGAATGCCGCCCTGGTCTCCAAGGCGCTGGACCGGATTCTGGAGGACCTGAATCAAACCGGGTTGCAGGATCAGGCCGGCCATATTCATCATCTTTACACCTGATGATTCTCCACCAGGTTCAGGACTTGAACTGATTGACGATGGCCTGCAGTTTGCGCACGATGCCGGCAATCTCGCCACTTTCCTCCGAAGTGCGGTGGGAACCCTCGGTGGACTGCAGGGACACCGCGCTGATGGCCTGGATATTACGATTGATCTCCGCCACCACCGCGCTTTGCTCCGAAGCGGCGGTACTGATCATGGTGTTCATCTGGCGAATGTTTTCCACCGCGGCGGCGATCTCCCGCAGGGCCTCGCCGGCCTCCCGGGATTCCGCCACGCTCTGATCCGCCTCCTGTTTGCTCACATCCATTTCCCGGGCGGCGGTTTCCGACGCCGTCACCAGTTTCTCAATGATATCTTTGATTTCGGCGGTGGATTCCTGAGTGCGGGTGGCCAGGCTGCGCACTTCATCCGCCACCACCGCAAAGCCGCGACCCTGCTCCCCGGCCCGGGCCGCCTCAATGGCGGCATTCAGCGCCAGCAGATTGGTCTGTTCGGCAATATCGCTGATGGTCTGGGACACGTGGCCAATGCCCTGGGTATCCTGGGCCAGTTGTTTCACCACCTCGGTGGCGCCGCCCACCTGCTGCGCCAGCCGGGCGATGGCCTGGGCCACATGAGTCACCCGCTCAGTGCCGGCGTTCGCATTGTCCTGGGCCTGGGCCGCTGCCCCTTCGGCGTCCGCGGCATTGCGCGCCACTTCATCGGCGGCGCTGGACAGCTCGTTGGTGGACCGGGCCAGCTGCTCCAGCTCCCGCTGCTGCTCGTCCACCCCCTGGCGGGTCTCCCGCGTCACCTGAGCCAGATCCTCGGCGCACTGGGTCAGACTGTCGGTGGTACTGGCCAGATCGTGGATGGCGGGCTGGAACCGGTCCAGCATCATATTGGTGGCCAGACCCACCTGGCGAAACTCGTCGTTGGCCCCCAGGGCCACCCGGGGCCGCAGATCGGCCTGTTCGCCGATGGTCTGCATGGTGTCCTTAAGGCGGGTGAGCGGTCGCACCACCGCCCGCACGATAATGAAGTGAATGATTACCAACCCCACCAGTAACACCAGAAAGTTAATGCCTGCGTTGATCATCAGTTCCCGGTCGATGGCCGCATCCCGGGCCGCCAGGGAAAACCGGATGCGGGCGGCGCCCAGTACCGTACCTTCCGCCACCTGGTGGCAGGCCAGGCAGTTGGAACCATTGCGGTTGCTGACGGCGGGGAAGGGCTCGATCACCGTCACATGACGCTCACCCTCCAGGGTCTCCTCCACCACAATGGATTCCCCGTCCAGGGCCCGGCGATCCAGCTCGTCCACCGGCCGTTCGCTGGGGAAGCCGGGGCCATAGGCCTGATTCACCGCCTCCCCCCGCAACATGCGTACCTCTTCCACCCCGTCGCGGCCCAGTATTTTCTCCCGCAGCATTTCCCGCTTGGCCATGGTGCCGGTGTACATCAGCGTATTCATGGCATCGAAATAGCCATTGAGCACGTCCTGCATCTGGCGTTCGGTCTGATGCAACAGGCGCTGTTTCTGTTGTTCGGCGGAGTACAGGGTGACGATGGCCATGATCACCACAAAGACCAGGGCCATGGGGGCCAGGATTTTCCACTGCACGGAAATGTAATTATTCATGGGAGTGCTGCTGTTTCGACTGCTTACCTTAGCCTAGTCAAAGGTTTAGGGTCTTGCCATCAAAAGCCTTGATTGCGCATCACGGAAATGTTCCCCCAGCCGTGGGCGCCCCGCCAGGTTCCGCCTGACCACCCCCGGGGCTGTTCCCAGTGGCGATGGCCCTGGGGGGCTCTGAACGGTGAAAATTCACAGAACCGTTGTGGCTGAATACCTGGGTCAGGCGACGTTGAGATAGTAGGCTGGAAGAAACTGTCGCCGGAGTATCGTCATGAACCGTTACACCATCAGTTTCCTATTTTGCCTGCTGTTCTCTGCGGGGGTCAGTGCCCAGGCTTCTGACGTGGCCATCAACGGCGTTATCCTGAGCCAGAAAGAACTGGCCCAGCTGGAAAAGCAGCTACGCACGGAGATACTGCCAGGCCGTTATCTGGTGAACGTCAACAATGGCTGCTGGATGAATCTGGACAGTGGCGCCCAGGGCTGCGTACCGTCGGGACAGGGCGGCACCTACGTGGGCCGGGGCGGCAGTGGCGAATGGAACCGCAACGGCGACTGGAGCTATCGCAGCAACCCCGCCGGCATGGGGGTGGGCGGCACCGGCGATGGCTGTATCTACGCCGGTGACTGGTCCAATTGCTGATCCAATTGTTGATTAATCGCGGCCACTGAATTCTGCCCGGGCTGCCAATGGCCCGGCGGCTCAGGGATTTTTGGCCGATCAGGCAGCCTTGCGGCTTGCCTGCTCCAGACGGGCCTCATAATTGGGATCAGCGAGCCGGTCTGGCTCATACTCGATACCGGCTTTGATCTGATCTTCAGTGCGATCAATTTTCACCAGCTGTTGCGGCCAGCTGAGTTCGGCCACTGCCTGTCGCGGCACCACAATACGCTTACCGCCAGGCAACCAGTTGCGGGTGTTGATCACCAGATACTGGATCTGCCAGCTCACATCATCCACCAGAATGTCATCCACGTGGCCCAGATTGTCATCCAGGGCGCGGATGCTGTAGCCATCGATCTCGCTGGCGGAGCGCAGATGGTATTCCCGCTCTTCGGTTCTACCTTCCTGTTCGTCCAGCGCCTGAGTGTCCACCAGCGGTCCCGGGTGGGGGTGGGTACCCCACAGGCCGTTGCCCATCCAATAGAAGCCATAACCGTAGTACTGAAACAACCGCAATTCGTACTCCCGGGATATGGGGCGGTTCTCCTCCAGGGGCGGGCTGTCCTTGATCTGATCCACATTGAGCTTCACCGGAATGGCCTTTTCCTCTTCATGGGGAATCCCCAGCGAAATGGGGCTGATCAAGACGTTGCGTCCCCCGGGCAGCCAGCGATGGGTATCCGCCACCATGTAGCGCACCACCCAGTCGCGGTCATCAAACAGAAAATCCTTGCACCGACCCAAACGGTCATCCTTTGCATCCAGGTGGTAGCCCAACAGTGTTTCCATACTTCGTAACATGATTTTGTGCCTCCTATTAAGTTTGATGCCGTCAGGCTGAAGAGTTCCCCACAGCGGATTCAGTGGCTGTGTTCATTCGGATTTTTACGGGATTTTTGTATTATTCGGGCATCCGCCACATTGCAGTTTTATGCAGAGTTTGTTTTGCTGACCGTTAACCATAATGTCCGGCCTCCAATCGTACTTAAACAACCCTTGGTCACCGATAGCGCAAGGATTGCAACAGTAGGATCAGGATATCGGCATTCAATAATGCCTGAACGAGCCAGGCTGCGAGCGGAAGGAATACTGCAATAATGAATCCGACATCATTTATGGAAACCTGGCACCAGGCTGCCGTCACCACCCTGGGCCTGTTCTGGATGGCGTTCTGGGCTTTTGGTCTGGGTTATATGATCAGCAGTATGATCCAGGTATTTGTCACCCAGGAACGCATGCAGCGCACCATGGGTCACGCCGGTGCCAAAAGCGTGGGGCTGGCGACGTTTTTCGGGTTTATCTCCAGCTCCTGTTCCTTTGCCGCCCTCTCCACCACCCGCGCCCTGTTTGCCAAAAAGGCCGGTATTATCCCGTCACTGGCGTTCCTGCTGGCGTCCACCAACCTGGTGATCGAACTGGGTATTGTGATCGCGGTGTTCCTGAGCTGGCAATTCGTGGTGGGGGAATATGTCGGTGGCCTGCTGCTGATTCTGTTCACCTGGATTCTGGTGAAAATTACCAACCCTAAAAAACTGATCGAAAAGGCGCGGGAGAACGCTCAATCCAAACAGCAGGACTCAGACGACGACGATCCGCCGGACTGGAAACAACTGATTCGCTCCGCCCAGGGCTGGCGCCAGGTGGCCCAGCAGTACGCCATGGAATGGCAGATGGTGTGGAAGGACGTCACCATCGGTTTTACCGTGGCAGGCATCATTGCCGCTTTTGTTCCCAAAGAATTTTTCCAGGCATTGTTTATTGGCTCGGGCAGCGAAGATCCCCTGTTCTGGGAGGTCCTTGCGCAGACCCTGATCGGACCATTGGCCGCTTTTTTCACCTTTATCGGTTCCATGGGGAATATCCCATTGGCGGCGGTGTTGTTTGGCAATGGGGTCAGCTTTGCCGGCGTCATGGCATTTATTTTCAGCGATCTGGTGGTACTGCCGGTGCTGCGCATCAACGCCAGTTACTACGGCTGGAAAATGGCGCTGTATATTCTGCTGGTGATGCTGGCGGCCATCGTGGGCAGCGCCATTCTGATGCACTACGGGTTTGCTCTGGCCGGTATGCTGCCCAGCAACGAAGGGGTGCAACAGGTCAGTGATCGTGAGTTCTTCAAAGTGGACTACACTCTGTTTCTGAATCTGATATTCATTGCCATCAGCGCCGGCTTTCTCTACTGGCAGGCGCGCAAAAGCGGTGGCGGCCACGAGCACCACCATCATGACCACTCCGGTTCCAGTCTGTCGGATAAAGTCTTATTCGGTCTGGCTATCGTCGCCGGCATCTGGCTGGCCGGGGGTCTGTTGCTGGGTTGGATCAGCGGATAAAAGAAACCCCTTGTTGTGAGGATTACAGAAGCATAAAGGTAATGACCCTGTGCGCCGATTGACAACTACGGGGAAGAAGCTGCCAATAATCGCGTCAGCACCTCATCATACAGCGAGATCAAATCCGTTACGCTGTGATCCCCACCCACGGTAAAGGGTAAGCTCACCACCGGAATATCCGCCCGATCGCTTAGCCATCGCGCTGCTTTTTCGTCTTGATAATTGGCGATAAGAATCATTTTCGCTGGGCTATGTTTCGATGCCTTCAGCAGTCTTGCCAGATGCGCACCCGTGGGGGGAATGCCCGGTTTGGGCTCCAGATCCGCAACCGCCTCAATCTTTAACCAGTTCAACAGATAGCTCCAGTTTTTGTGGTAGACGAAGACTTTGACTCCGTTCAGTGGTTCAGCTTTAGCCTCCCAGGTTTTAATCGCCGAGCGGAAGCGAATGACGAACTCCCTGTAGCGCTGCCGATAATGGGTGTCATTGCCGGGATCCACCGTTTGCAGCCGTTGGTGAAAGGCTTCCGCGATGGTCAACAGACGATACGGGTCCCAATGTACGTGAGGGTTTCCATCGGCATGAACATCACCCTGGCTACGATCAACGCTGGCGGGCTTTTCAATCAGCGCCACCTGATCCGCTGCCAGAAAATACCCGGGTTGGTTGGGCTGGATTTTTGAGTTGGTGGATTTCAATAGCAGGATCGGCAACCAGCCCACTTCCAGTTCGGCGCCGGTACAGAACAGCATATCCGCATTCCGAGCCTTGACGATCAAAGAAGGTCGCGCCTCAATATGGTGTGGATCCTGAAACGCCGTGGTAACAGACTCGACAGAGACTTTGTCGCCCCCCAGCGACTTCGCCAGGGAAGCCCATTCCGGTTCACAGGCCATAATATCAACTTTAGCTGTGACGTTACCAACAGCCAGCCAGGCCATGCAGAACAACATTGCAGGTAGTCTGTTAAAATTCATGGGCGCCATGGGCTCCTAGAGACATTACGTATTGCAAGGTAACGGTGTCATTGATTTCATCAAACCCATCACCTTCCTGGGTCGTATACTGCAGACGGATGGCCGAAAAATGAGAGGGTGACCAAGCCAGCATTACATCGGCCTCCTCCAGACTCTGATCGTGAAAGTGATCCCCATGGGCTTGCTTCAGGTCCACTTCTCCATATCGCAATCCCGCCGACCACTGTGAGTGGAAGCGGTACTCCGCTGAGGCATACCAGCCCTCATGGTCATCATCATCGGTGGCATGTTCATTCAAATCGTGCACATGGAAGTATTCACCCGCCAGCATCAGCTGGCCCCTTCGCCCATTGCCCCGGGGTGCCCATTTCCACACGGCATCTGCAATAAACATGTTGCCACCAGAGTAAGCGGCCTCATGGGAATGAGCGTGTTCGCCATGATCATGATCCTCTTCCATTTCATGATCAGCATCCTCGTCATCTGGCAGGACATCAAACCGGTGATCCAGCCAGGACAACCCCAGCTGCCAGCTGTTTGACGGGGAGAAGTCTCCACCCCAGCGTGAGTTAACCGTATAAACGCCGATGTCCTCCTCCCCTTCGCCACCAGCCAGTTGACTACCGTTGAAGGCTTCCACCCCGACGCGCCAGTAAAATGGTGTTGGCAGCAGCACATTCAGACGAAGGCCGTCATCAAAATAGTGCGCGCCCAGCAATGCACGATACACCACCGGGCGGCCAGTAAAATGATCACTGTGGGTGTGATGGGAATTCAGATAACCGATCTGTGAGAGAAACCGACCTGCACGAATATCCAGCCCCAGAGGTAAGGCGACAGTATTAATGTAGGCTTCCTCCAGCTCCAATTCGGTCTCGCCTTCATGACTTTCCAGCACGGCAGATAGACTTCCGATAAAGCGATCATCAATTGCATCCTGCATAGTCAGCTCGGTATGACCAAGACCAAATCCCTTTTCATTCTCGAATAATGCCGTATTTTCGGATTTGTAAACACCATCCAGGATCAGGCTGAGGTTGGGGTTAAACGGGTTTGCTGATGCACAACAAACCCATCCGCAAAGTAGACTGGCGGAAAACCATTGCATATTACTGACCCGTTTTCGGCTCTCAATCTTCATGTGCATGATGCTCAGCGAACCCTAACCAAACCAAGGTGGAGGCTGTGAAATCCAGATCCAGAGTGCTGATATTGGCTCCGGTTACGCCGTTAATCGCAGAGATACTTTGTCCACCAGTATGGAGAACATAAAGCCGATCATCCTCAGGCGCTGCCGCCACAACAGGGGTTACATCATCGTCACCAACCGCCTGGGTTACCGCCACAGCAGAGGAAACTGCCCAGTCTGCCGCGACTTCGTATAAATAGAGATTGCCGTCGTTGCCAAGGATATAGAAATGGGTGCCCCCGGGATTGAAACCCTGAGTTACACGGGAAACCCCGTCCGGTAATATGAGTTCCTGATAGGGGTCAGCAGCATTGGCTGGATCCATAACAAAAAACTGGTTGCCCGCCACGCCGACAAATTTCGCTACATCATGGTGGGAATAAACCGAGCCAATACGGGTGTCATCCGCCATCGACGCCGGATTCCCCAGTTTGCTGGCTGGAAAGCCCGGCTGGGTTAAATCCACCACCAGCACACCGTCACTGCAACCAAAGGCAATATAGCTGTCGGTTGCTGCACTGCCGTGGAGCCGGGGGCAGGGTTCTTCATAACGCTGTTCAAAAGTAAACAGTCCGTCCGCATACTGATAGCGTTCGACCGCCGCGGGCAACGTGGTTTCTGTTATGGAAGGGTCGCGATAGGTGACAAACAACTCATTGCCGATCAGCTTGGCCACGCCATGCATGTTATTGGTCAGCGTCAATTCCCCGTCCATCTGCCCTGCCGCGATTCCGCTATCCGATACCACCATCAGCGAAGACGGTAGGCCCGCCTGGGCATCATTGAATATCACCGCATTATCATCGTGCACCGTGTAATGGGTGGGCCTGCTGCCGCTTAACGTAAAATTCAACAACGACGGCGCTTCAGCATATTCGTGCATGTGGTCACCGTGATCCTCCATATAGAACCCACTGTCCAGAAATGACACCAACCCCTCCGTGCGCTGCAGTATAACGGCAAAACGTTGGCCCGGGCTGGCGTACATGCGGGGGGCTTCGCCCACCAGGGTATAGCTGTCTATTACCGCCCCGGAATCCAGCTCCAGTACTTTGATAGCAGCATTGTCCTGGTCGTAGAGCGCCAGCCTGCCAGCGGTTTCCACCTCGGTCTCGGTATGCTGCCGATCTTCGCTATCGTCGCCTGAAGAGGAGCCGCCGCCGCATCCTGTAACCAGCATGCCGCAAGCTGACGCCAACAGAGCGATTTTTCCCCAAATAGTGACTTTACTCATAGTTGGTCTCATAAATTGCTAAATGTATGAAGATTTAACGTGCATCCCGCCGCAACAGACTGCAGCCTCGCCAAATATGATATATCGTATCATTAATGGGAGTAAAGCCCTTGTCCCAACACTCAAAGATCTCATGTTTATCGGTACGTTATACAATGAGCCAAACCACGAGACCGTTCACTTGGGAAACCCACCCAATATCGTCGCCCTCATTTCCGACGACGCTTCGGTGCCAAGAGGCAAGCCTGCTAGGCTTAAAGGATCCCCTTAGCGACACTGAGCAACACCATGCGGGTTCTATCTGTCTTTCTGCTGCTGATATTGCTGGCCATCAGTGCCCGGCCCGCCCTGGCGGCGGGTGAGCCCGCCGTAGCCCCATCGGTGGAGCCGGTGGAACTGGATTTGAATACACACCTTGAATACCTGGAAGACCCGCAGCATGTACTGAACCTTGATGATGTCCGCCAAACCGGTCACCAATGGACGGTCAACGGTAGCTCCGCCTTCAACAGGGGATTCAACGATTCCTCCTGGTGGTTGCGCCTACGACTGACCAATCCCAGCGCCAACCCGCAGCTCCGGCTGCTGGAGATCGGCTATGCGGTACTGGATCACATCCAGATCTACGTACTGGAAGATGACAAGCTGCTGCAACAGTGGTCGTTAGGGGACAAGCAGCCTTACTCCCAGCGGCCAGTGGACCATCGTTATTTCCTGGTACCGATGACCTGGGAACCTGATCAGACCCTGGACATTTATCTGCACATCAGCACCAGTGGAGCGGTTAAGGCACCTCTGGTGCTGTGGAGTTACCAGCGTTTTCACAGCGTGGACTTCGTCAACACCCTGGTCCAGGGTTTTTATTATGGTGGCATGACCTCCATTGCCCTCTATAACCTGCTGATCTTTTTTGTGTTGCGGGATCGCAATTATCTCTTTTATGTGGCCTTTATCATCTCCACGGTGATGACATTGGCGTCTCAATCCGGACTGGCATTCCGGTTTCTGTGGCCCGAAGCCACTGTCTGGAATGATCTGGCGATCATATTTTTTACCTCTTCCACCGCAGCCTTCGCGGTGGTGTTTTCACTGCGCTTCCTGCGTATCGACAGTCTCTCGCGCAATCTTGCTATCGCGATGCGGATTGCTCTGACTCTGAGTGTTGCACTCATCGTAGCTTCGTTCACCATTCCCTATCACTGGGCGGCGATGATTGTGCTGGTGAATGTGTTGATCACTATTGTGGTGGTATTGGTGGCGGGGGTTTTCGCCCTGCGCTCACAGGTACCGTCCGCCCGCATAT
>MDSV01116804.1_pt1 | contig 10585 bp, 11 predicted proteins | sample 810851 | NCBI WGS metagenome assembly MDSV01 (sample SAMN05326640, study PRJNA326480) | marine metagenome | isolation source: seawater | place: Atlantic Ocean: North East | collected 2012 | reverse complement strand
TCCAACAACATGTCGAAGAGAACTTTCAGTAGCTTCTCTAAGACTGCTTTCAGGATCACGAACATTAAGGACAAAATCCTTTAGATTTTTAATCCTGTATTGAACAGAAATTGTAACATCCACTAAGTTTTCATCTTTTGTAAGCATATTAGCTGTTTGTGAATAACGCCTTGTCAATGCAACATTTTCTACATATCTTTCATCAATTCCAGCAAACATAAAATTAAGCCCTTCTCCAGTCTCAGTGTGATATTCTCCAAATCTTAAGACCACTGCTCTTTCGGGAGAATCAAGCTGATAAATTGACATACTTGCATATATAACTAAAAGCCCAAAAAATCCATATAGAAATAGCTTTTTGGTTGGAAAATTAAATCCGCCCCCGTCACCACTTGAGGAACCGTTGGAACCGGAACCTTGCTTACTAAACATGGCAGAAAACTTTTTAACTAAATCATCAAATGAAACTTCGTCTTGATCTTTTCTTCCCCATGGATCTTGATTGTTTTGATTATCCCAATTCACTTTTACACCTGTATAAAAATTTTATTATAAAGTGAATTTGGGGTTAAATCCTTAGAATTAAATAATTTAAAGCAAATTAAGCTGCTTTTTTAATTGGTCAGAAGCTATGTCCATTGCATCAAGATCAAAGCATTGAAGGTCTTCCCATTTCTTCATCCAGGTACACTGTCTTTTTGCTAATTGACGAGTAGCATAGAGTGATCTATCAAATAACTCTGATTTTTTCATTTGACCATTTATCACCTGCAATCCTTGTCGATAATTTACTGCCTTCATTGCGGGATGTTCATCAGAAATATTAAATGCATGATAAATACTTTCTATTTCATTAAGTAACCTGTCTCCAACAAGACTGTCTTGCCTTTCTTCAATTCTTTGATGAAGTTCTTCTCGTTGTTTTGGGTAAATTCCGAACTCGAATAAATGATATTTTTCTGTCAGAGGCTTTTGCGCTGAAATATTCATGCTTGCATCAATACTTTTTCCAGTATGAGAGATAATTTCAATCGCTCTGATAATTCTTTGAGAGTCCTTGGGCTTTATCTGCATTGCAGCTTCAGGATCAAGTTTAAAAAGATCTTCATGCAAACTTTCTACTCCCTCATTAACAATTTTTTTTCTAAGTTTCTCTCGCAAATTTTTGTCAGCAGAGGGAAGTGAGGTAATTCCACTTTTGAGAAGATTAAAATACATCATGCTTCCCCCAACTAATAAGGGAATCTTATCTTGAAGATGAATATCTACTATTAGTTGGAGGGCTGCATCGTAAAAGTTTGCAACTGAAAAAATATTCTCAACAGAAATGTGATTTACTAAACTGTGAGGATATTTCTTTAAAACTTCATTTGAAGGTTTTGCAGACCCAATATTACATTCCTTGTAAACCATCACAGAGTCTACGCTAATAATTTCCAAAAATTGAAATTGGTTTTGCCAATTTATAGCCCAGTCAGTTTTACCTGCTGCAGTTGGACCTAATAGAAATATTACAGGTTTTTTGATTTGCTTCAATTGCTTCTATATTGCATCTTGATCAGTTTCACCAGTTCTAATCCTAATTACCTTATCAAGTGATGAAACAAATATTTTTCCATCCCCTATCTTGCCAGTATTAGCGCTTTTAGATATTGCATCAATTGCATCATCTAGCTGATCAACAGATACAGCAATTTCTAATTTAATTTTAGGCAAAAAATCAATGACATACTCTGCCCCTCGATACAATTCAGTATGGCCTTTTTGTCTACCAAATCCTTTTACCTCAGTAATGGTCATTCCAGTTATTTCAAGCTTATCAAGTGATGCGCGCACTTCTTCAAGTTTAAAAGGTTTGATAATTGCAGTTATTAGCTTCAAAGCTCCTCTCCTAACTGACTTATTATATAAGATGCTTGAACTTCTGTTGAGCCTTTATTCTTTTCAACAACTTCTTTAGCTCTATGGGCATATTTACCAGCCGCTTCTTTGTCCCTTGCAAAAAACTCAATAGCATCAAGGAGCTGTGCTTGATTGGAAACTCTTAAACATGCTTGATTAATAAGAAACTCTTGAACAATATCCTCAAAATTAAATGTATACGAGCCAATAATAATCGGAGCCCCAAGAACTGCAGGCTCTATTAAATTATGTCCACCTCTCGCAACTAAACTACCCCCAACAAAAGCCATGGAAGCAGAGGCATAAAAATCTGATAAGAATCCAGTGCTGTTAATAATACAGACTTCATAAGGATCATCTGCTAGCTCTGAAAATAGAATAGCTTTAAAACCCATTGAAATTGCTATTTGTAATACTCCTTCAGCCCTCTCTTCATGTCTAGGGCAGATAAAAAGTTTAAAATGCTTTTTGGCTGAAAAATTATCATAAGCTTTTAATAATTTTTCCTCCTCACCAGGATGAGTGCTTGCAGCCAAAATAAACTTACCAAGATTTTTTGGATGAATATCTTTTCGAGTAATATCAAATTTAACTGAACCAGCTATTTCAATTCGGTCTTCTTTAATTCCAAGCTTTAAAAACCTCTCTTTATGGGCACTTGTTTGTACGAATAGAAAAGAAATCCTTTGAAAGACTTCGCTGAAAAGCCAAGAACATAAAGCATATCTTTGATAAGACTTTTCGCTTAGCCTGCCATTCATAAGATAAAATGGAATATTTTTTTTATTAGCTATGGAAATCATAGTCGGCCATAACTCTGTTTCAAAAACTAAAATCGCATGAGGCTTATAAAAATTAATGAATCTCTTAACAATGAAAATTAAATCCCATGGAGCATAATGAATGACTATATTTTTAGAGTAAATGTCTTTTGCTTTTCTCAAGCCTGTGGGTGTTGAGGTAGTTAACACAATGTCGAAATTTTGTGAAAGTTTTTTTATCAGTCCCTGAGATCCAATTACTTCTCCAAGGCTTACTGAATGAAACCAAATAACCTTTTTTTTGTTTACAGGAAATCTTTCCAAACTAAATCCAAATCTATTAAAAAAAAATTTTCTATAGCCTGAATCAGCTGTACTTTTAAAAATTATTCGCAATACAAAAATCGGTATGAAAATCAAAATAAAAAAGTTATAAATTGCTAACTTCATTTCAAAGGTATATTTAAATTAATGTAATAATACATTCTTTAAGTTAATTGAATCACGATATTAATGAGAATAATAATGATATTATGGCAAGGTCTTTGTCATCTACCAACTTCATTGCACACTCCCATGGGAAAGTTGCTTGGTAAATTCTTGGTTATTATCGCAAAGGATCGAAAAAAAATAGCTCTAGCAAACATTTCGCTATGTTTACCAAATCTTTCAGCCTATGATCAAAAAAAAATTTTACAGAAAAATTTTATGTTTTTAGGAAAATCAGTAATAGAAACAGGAGCAGCTTGGTTCTGGTCTGATGAAAAAATTAAAAAATTAATTGACTATGAGATTTTTGGGCTTGATCTTATATCCAATGAGGACTCTTCAAAAGGAAATCTGATAATTTTTAAGCATTCCCAACACCTAGAATTAGATGCCCGTCTTCTAGCTATCAATGCAGAAATTTATGGAGTAAGTAGATCGCATAACTCAGCATCAATAAATAAAATTCAAAATGAAGGTCGACTTTCAAGCATGAAAGGAACTGCTGATAAAAACAATCCAAGAAAATTCATGAAATGGCTTAAAGATGGGAAAAATGTATTGTACGCAATAGACCAGGATTATGGATGGAATCACTCTAAAAAATTGAAATTTTTTAATGTAGAAACAGCTACAATTACTACCTCCAAAAAGATTATCAATATTACTGGATCCAATCTACTATTTATGAATTCCTATTATGAAAAAAACAAAATCGTTCTTAAATTAGAAAAAATAAATCCTTTTGGGTTGGATGATAACGAGCTAGCGCAAAAAATAAATAACTTAATGGAAGAAAAAATTCTTCAACATCCCGCTGAATATCTTTGGGCACACAGAAGATTTAAATCTACCTTAGGAAAGAGCTACTATAAAAAATATGGATTTTGAAAAATTAGATCGATTAAAAGGGTTTATGCCTAAAGATGAAGGTTTAGCATTATCTAAATGGGCTAAAAAATTTAGCTGCTATGGTCCCGCACTAGAGATCGGGACGTTTGGAGCCAAATCAGCTTTATATATAGCAACTGGAACTTCAATTAATAACCAATTTGTATATACAGTTGATCATCATTCTGGTTCAGAAGAGCATCAACTCGGAGAGGAGTATTTTGATTCAGATATTTTTGATAATAAATTGGGTCGAGTTAATACTGTTCCCTTGATGCAAGAAAATCTTGAAAAATTTGATGAAAGAAAGTGGGTGATTCCAATTATTGCAAATGCAAATTCATTAGCCCCATTATGGACAACAGAATTAGGACTTCTCTTTATTGATGGGAGTCATACTGAGATCTCAGCAATGAATGATTATAATAATTGGAATACAAAAATTCATCCTCAAGGAGCTTTAGTTATTCATGACATATATGAAAAACCTAACGAAGGCGGTCAAGCTCCATATTTAGTCTATCAAAAAGCCCTGCAGGGAAATTTTAAGCTTTATGATCGAATAGATACTATTGTTTGCTTAATTAAGACTTAAATTGCTGTTTCAAAAATAATTCTGATGCATTGGTAAGTTGATAATTTGCATCTGCAGCAAGGATGCATGCTCCAGAAGTCCATGAGGGATTTTCTTCAGGCCAATAAATTTTTTCATTATATTGCCAACCCATATAGGGGATACTTTTGCTATCAACTATTGAAATCGCATTATGCAGAAGTTCTAATGCAATTTCGTCCTCTCCCAATTTCTTGAATGCTATTGAGCACTCGCTTGTTTCAGCTACAGTAACCCATGGCTCATCAGCAACACATTTAATACCCAGCCCTTTAATCCAAAAGGATGTCTTGATATTGCTCATCAAAGAGGAGACTATATTTTTTGAACTTATACCACCTATGATTGGATAATATGAATCCATTGAAAATCTACTTCGATCTTTATTTAGATCAAAGATTCCCGTTGGGTTTTCAATCGCTCTAATTAACTTTGCGTGAGCAACTCTCCATTCTTTTTCAATTCTCTTATGGCCAAGAATTTGACTGATAGCAATTGCACATTCAATACTTTTTGCAATTGAGCTACAGCCGGTTAAAAGATAATCATTATCGATAGCGCCTTTATCATCTATATTCCATGCTATTGCTCCATTATCATTTTGAAGAGATAGAGAAAATAATATTCCTTCCTTAATGGCCTCCCAATGATCTTTTAAAAAATTAATATCATTATTTAATAGATAAAAATGCCAAGTAGCTACTGCAAGATATGATGAATAATTGGTCTGCTTATTAAGTTCTAATGGCTTTTGATCATCATATAAGTTGTACCAGCTACCATCAGCATTTTGATTATCAATCATCCAATTAAAACCTTTAATGGCCTCAGTTTGGTATCCTAAGGTTGTTAATCCCATAACAGCTTCTAGATGATCCCATGGATCATGCGTGCCATCTTGATTGGAAGGAATAGCTCCAGAAAGAAGCTGTATACCCTTTAGAAATTTTCCTAAATGATCAAGTCCAGAAAGAGAATCTGGCTCAATGTGAGAGAGATTTGGGGGTTGATTCATTTTTTTTCAAAATAAAATGCAATACTTTTCCCAAAAATTGGATTAATAATTTTTTCAAATCCATTCAGCCAAGCAGGGTTTTTTAGAATATGATATTCAAGGAATTTTTTATAAATATTAACTAAAAAATTTGATTCCTGACTTTTCCAAAACATACACCTAAGCCACCAATATGCACTATGCAGCCCATGAAATCTCTCAGAAAGATCATATTTGAAACCATAGCTTGATATTTCATTTATAACTTGATTTTTCTTAAAAATTCTTACATGGCCGCCTGGCATATTTTGATAATCTTTAGAGAGAAGCCAGCATATTTTTTCTGGCCAATATGAAGGAACACTTGGCAAGAACATGCCTGCTGGTTTCAAAACTCTGTAAATTTCTTTTACTGCAGCATGATAGTCATCCAGGTGCTCTAAAACTTCTGAACAAATAATAAGATCAAAAAAATTATCCTTAAAAGGCAATTGGTACACTGAACCTTGCTGAAAAATAGTTTTATTTGAATCGAGCTCTTTGAAAAATTCTAATCCCTCTTTGCACTTTTCTAAAGATTGAATATCTTGATCTAAACCAAAGCAATGTAGATCTTCGAATTGATTCAAAATTCCAAAAATATGACGCCCTTCGCCGCATCCAACATCAAGAACTTTTGCGCCAGGCGGCAAATTAATTTTTTTAAAATCAAAAGTAAGCATTAAAATTTTTCCATTGTTTGATAGATTAGGTTCTCATATTGCTTTGCGATTTTTTGCCAATCAAAGTTTTCTATTATATGCATTCTGCCTGCATCTGCTCTAATTTGGTACTTTGAGGGGTTAAGAAAAATTTTTCTTATTGCTTGCTCGATGCTATCAGGATCTTTTTCCGGTATTAATTCAGCAAAGCTTGAGGTAATTTCTGGTATTGAAGCTACATTTGTAGCAATTAATGGAATGCTGCATGCCATGGCCTCTCCAACAGGAAATCCAAATCCCTCATAAAGTGAACTTACGATAGCGACATTGCTACAGGCATATTCAATTGCAATCTCTTCCTTTGTTAAATCTGTTTTGTAAATAATATTTGCCTCTAAATTTAATTTTTGAATCAAACGCTCAGTATGTCCACCTGCCCTAGGAGAGCCGATTACAACTAATTTTATGTTAGGAAAGTCTTTTTTTAATGAATAAATTGCTTTCAAAGTAAAGTCTAAACCTTTAAGTGGAACGTCAGCACTAGCAGTAGTGATAAGTTGTCCAGGATTTCTATTGATATTCTTCTTTGGCGAAAACTTAATATGATCTATGCCGTTTGGAATGACCACAATCTTCTTTCTTGAGACATTAAAATCCTTAACAATATCATCCTTCGAATTAATTGATGGAGTTGAAATTACTTTAATGAGGGGAGCGACTTTTTTTTGCATTTTTAAAAAAGAAAACCAGCGCCATTTTGAAATTTTTTGAATCACACTCTTAGAAAATTGAATGTCATAATCATAATCTTTTGTTATGGGATGATGGATAATTTCAATTACTGGTAGTTGATTTTGTAATTCAAGGATGCCAAAACTTAGAGATTGATTATCAATTAAAATGTCATATGAAGAATCTTGAAGTAATTTACTTAGCCTATTACCAAATGCCTTAATTTCAGGAAATCCTCCAAACAAAGCCGAAATAAATTCATACCAATCATCTGTAGATTTATTTTTTTTATTAAAAAATAATGCGAGTCTTTCTCTAAATATAAATGTGCTAAAAAGATCTAATCCAGGGGACTTGATGAGTTTGATTTTGGGTGCCAGGTTTGGATACGGAGGGCCAGAAATGATATCTATATTATGACCTAAAGACTGCAAAGCTCTAGAAAGCTCATATATGAAAATACCTTGTCCTCCTCCAAATGGAGCGCTTCGATAACTTGAAATCGCAATATTTAATTTTTGATTCAATTTAAATTTAGAATTATATTGCTGTAAGCCAGTCTGAATAGCTTTGGTCCTTACCACAAACAATCTCAGAATATTTTTTTTGAAGAATGTCAGTTATTGGTCCAATTTTTCCTGAGCCAATTTTAGATTCATTAACTTTAGTTATGGGTGTTATTTCTACAGCTGTACCCGAATAAAATGCCTCATCGGCATCCAATAAATCATCAAAAATTAGATCTTTTTCTTGTACTTCAAAGTTAAGATTTTTTGCTATAGATAGAACACTTTGTCGAGTAATTCCGTTTAAACAAAAATTTGTTGTAGGGGTCATTAGGCGAGAATTCTTTACAATAAAAAGATTTTCTCCACTTCCCTCAGATATGTGACCATTTTTATCCATAAGAATTGCCTCTTCAGCTCCTTTAGCAATCGCATCATTAACTGCCATAATTGAATTAACGTACGTCCCTATAATCTTGTTATTTGAATAAAGAGGATTATCGTATTGTTGATATGGTGATTTGATGACTGAAATGCCATTCTTTTTGGCATCAGGATCCATATATGATGGCCATTCCCAACATGCAATCGCAACATTTACTGAAAGCGAATCTTGAGATCTTAATCCCATGGATTCATTTCCAAGAAAGACAATTGGTCTTATATAACCTTCAAGAAGATTATTTTTAGACATTGATTCTTTTTGAACATCGCACAATTCATTGATTGTGTAAGGGATGGATATATTTACTTTAGAGGCAGCTTCAAACAGTCTCTTTGTATGATCATATAATCTAAAAATTGCGCCGCCATCATTGGTTGCATATGCTCTTACACCTTCAAAAACTCCCATGCCATAATGTAGAGTGTTTGATAAAAGATGAATATTTGTATCATCAAATGGCTGAAAATTGCCATTAAGCCAAATAAATTTAGAGTTAGTATTCAGAAACATGTTGTGCAAGGTTTTAAGTCTCAGTTATTATGACAAAACAAGTCATATAATGAAATTAAAATTATTATGATCGATCAATCCATTTTTCGAGAATATGATATTCGCGGGATTGTTCCAATTCAACTAAATGATCTTTCAGTCAAAGCTATTGCAAATGCTATAGCGATTAAATGCAAAACTGAACAAGTTGACGAGGTCGCTCTTGGCAGAGATGGGCGTTTATCAGGAGGCAATCTTTTAAAATCCCTTTCCAGTGAATTACAGTCTCGAGGAATCAATGTCTTCAACATTGGAATTGTTACAAGTCCTCTACTATATTTTGCAGCGAAAAAAATAAAATCTAAATCAGGAATCATGATTACAGGAAGCCATAATCCAAAAGACTACAATGGTTTTAAAATTGTAATTAATGACATGCCAGTTTCTGGAATAGAAATCCTTGATTTAATTTCAAAAGAATTACCATATGTAAAAAATTTAGGAAGTGAAGTAGTAAGAGAAAACATAATGGATGAATACATAAATGAGGTAATGACTCAAGTAAGCTCAAGTAATGATCCAATGAAAATTGTTGTAGATTGTGGTAATGGTTCTGCCGGCGAAATTGCTCCAAAATTAATTCGTAGCCTTGGGCATGAAGTAATAGAACTATTTTGTAAAATTGATGGGAATTTCCCAAACCATCATCCAGATCCTGGAAAAATTGAGAATCTTCAAGATTTAATTAAAGTTGTAAAAAATGAATCAGCTGATATTGGAATAGCATTTGATGGTGATGGGGATCGACTTGGTGTTGTTTCTAGAAATGGAGAGATAATTAATCCAGATCAACTAATGATGATATTTAGTAGAGAGGTTTTAAAAAATCATCAAGGTAAAGAAATAATTTTCGATGTGAAGTGCACGAATTTACTTAATAAAATTATTGCTGATGCTGGAGGAATTCCTTTAATGTCTCCTACAGGACATTTTCATATTAAAAATGTATTGAAAAAAACTAAAGCTCCCTTGGCTGGAGAAATGAGTGGTCATATTTTCTTCAATGATAAATGGTACGGTTTTGATGATGCTACTTATGCTGCTTTCAGACTTCTAGAAATCCTTAAAAATTCTAAATCATCACTTGATAATCTTATTAAAGATTTACCAAAAGCTTTCTCAACTCCTGAAATGAATCTAGATGTTGAAGAAAATAAAAAATTTCAAATTGTTGAAGGCTTCATTGCAAAAGCTGATTTTGGCACTGCTGATAAAATTACAATTGATGGATTAAGAGTCAACTTTGAGGATGGTTGGGGCTTACTTAGAGCATCAAACACAACTCCAAAACTTGTGTTAAGGTTTGAGGCTAATTCTCCAAAAAGACTTAATGAAATAAAAAATATGTTTCTTACACAGCTCAAAAAAATTGATGAATCAATAAATATTGAGCTAAGCTAAAGTTATGTCAAAGGATAGAAAGCAGATTATTCTCCAAAGCTTAGCTAAGCTCTTAGAAGAAAGAGATGCAACCAAAATCACAACTGCTGTTCTTGCCTCTGAGAGTGGTATAACCGAAGCAGCGATTTATAGACATTTTCCCAGTAAAAGATCTATATTTTTAGAATTATTTACTTTCTGTGATCAAACAATCTTTCAAAAAGTTGGAGAAATAAAGAAAGAAAAAAATATTGGTCCTGAGGAAAAAGTTCGTTTAATATTTTTCTTCTTTGCAATTTTTTTAGAAAAAAATAAGGGCTTTGCAAGAATATTATCTCGAGAGGCATTAGGTCCAAATGAACAGAATGTTATAGATGCAGTGAATCAATTTTATGAAAGATTAGAACTATCAATAAAACAACTTTTATCTTCAAAAAAAGACTCTTTGAAATTAACTTCTGGACAAAGCGCTCATTATATAACGTCGATTATGGAAGGCATTATCTCAAGATTTATTAGAAATAAATTTAAGGAAATACCCAGTAATTATATTGAGAATTATTGGGCGGCAATTTTAAATAGTGTCTTTAAAAGTTAGTTTCTGAATTTAAAAATAATTCAAAAT
>MDSV01074222.1_pt1 | contig 10585 bp, 11 predicted proteins | sample 810851 | NCBI WGS metagenome assembly MDSV01 (sample SAMN05326640, study PRJNA326480) | marine metagenome | isolation source: seawater | place: Atlantic Ocean: North East | collected 2012 | reverse complement strand
TTTTTAAGTTCGTGTACTCCTAAAACTGATCTTGTCATCTGCATTAGTGCTATTGCACTTTCTTGCATTCGGGCCCCTCCACTACAACTAAAAAAAACAAATGGATTTTTATTATCTATTGCATGTTGCATTCCATGTATAAGTGCTTCTCCTGCAGCCGCACCCAGAGATCCTCCTATAAAAGAAAAATTTTGTGCACCTACAGTTACATTTATGCCCCTTAGCTTTCCATGTGCAATCAAAATTGCATCTGTTTGATTAGTTTGTTCTCTGGCTTTTTTAAGTCTATCAGTATATTTTTTTGTATCAGAAAATCTTAACGGATCGTCTTTAGGCAAAGGTGTTTCTAAAATTTGAAATTCTTTATTATCAAAAAAAATTTTAAATCTTTCTTCAGGTGTAAGTTTGTGGTGAGAGCCACAGACAGGACATACGCTTAAATTTTTAAAAAGATCCTCTTTATAAAGAAGATTTTTACACTCACATGTAGTCCATAAGGAATCTTTATTATCGGTAAGTCTCTTTTTGAATAGAGACTTAATTTTAGGTTTGATAAATTTCGTTATCCAGTTGTTCATTTAATTTTCATCTTTAAACTTTTTACCATTTTATTTAATTTTGTGACAGGATTTTGACGGTTTTTTATAGAGCTCTCAATTCCTTTACATAAAGCACTTCCGACCACCAAACCATCAGCCTTTTTAAAGGATGCGATAGTATTATTAGTGATTCCAAAACCAATAACTATATTTTTTGATTTATTTATTCTCTTTATATGCATGTAATTTTTTATGATTTTTTTTGGTGATATTTTTAGTTTTCCACCTGTAGTAGATAACATGCTAATATAATAAATCATATCATGTGAGCTGCCAATAATTCTTTTCATTCTCTTTTTAGAAGTCGTTGGTGACAATAGCTGAACAAACGTAATTGAATTTTTTTTACATTTTTTTGCGAATTCCTTATTTTCTGGAAATGGAAGATCTACAATTATTAGTCCATTAACCCCAACTTTTTTACATTTATTTATAAAATTTCTTTCACCGAAACGATATACCATTTGGTAATACCCCATTAGGATACATGGTTTTGCATCTTTGTTTTGCTTATAACTTTTAACAATTTGAAAAACGTCTTTAAGTTTAATTCCATTTTTCAGTGCCCTGTAGGAACTATTTTGGATTTGAGTTCCATCAGCAGTAGGTGCGTTATGTGGAAAACCTATCTCTAAAATATCAGCATATTTGGAAATTGATTTTAAAATTTGTAAAGAATTTTTTTTTGTATTGTCACCTGCAACAGTATAGGTAATTAGCGCAGGCCTATTTTGTTTTTTACATTTTTGAAAAGCTGAACTTATTTGAGATTTCATCTTGAATAGCTGCCTAAACGTTTTTTTATTATATCCTTATCCTTTAAACTATCCCCACAACTATTAACCACAATGATATTTGTGTCATCAAGCCTAGGAGCAATCTTTATTGCTTCAGCAAACGAATGTGCCGGTTCCAAACTTGGAGAAATTTCTTCAAGTTCTGTTACCAGTTTATAAGCAGAAAAAGCTTCTTCATCAGTTGCAAAAGTATATCTAGCTCTACCTGTATCCTTCAAAAAACAGTGAATTGGACTTACGGACGGATAATCTAATCCGCTACTAATAGATTCTGTTTCACTTATTTGTCCATCAGTGTCTTGCACACAATATGCAGCAGCACCGTGAAGAATTCCAATTTTTGAATTCTTACTTAAAGGCGCAGCATGAAGTTTACTTTTTTTTGACCCACCAGCTTCAACACCTATAAGCTCAATATGCTTTTTATTATAATCGAAAAATTCACTCCAAAAACCATATGCACTAGAGCCTCCACCAACACAGTTGATTAATTTTAATTTGTTTGGAATTTCTCCAAATTCCTCTTCTAACTGCACTTTAAGTTCTCTAGAAATTTGAGCTGTACTCCATCCACAAATTTTTACAAAAATATTAGGACCAACAAGACTACCAATTCCCATATGAGCTTTATCGCAATTAGATACCCAATATCGAATACACTCACTAACAGCATCTACCAGGGTTTTACTTCCCGATGTTACCGGAATAATCTCAGCTCCATTTTTTCTTATCGCATCACAATTTGGTTTTTGTCTTTCAATGTCTCTAGTTCCCATAAATATTTTACATCCAAGACCAAATTTTTTTGCAACCATAGAAAACATTTTTCCGTTATAACCAGCACCTGTATCGGTACACATATATTTCTTTTTTGCTTTCTTACATAACATTGCATGTGTAATAGCGTTATATATTTTATGGGCTCCTCCATTGGCATCGGAAACCATTTTTGCATATATCTGTGCACCACCTAAATGATCTGATAGATTTTGTAGCTTTATAAGTCTTGTAGGTTTTCCAACGTAATTTTTGTATAGATCATCTCTCTCTTTAAGAAAATTTTGATCATTTCTGGACCTTTTAAATAATTCTGTTAAATCATCAATGGGTTTTTTTAATGTTTCTGCAACATAATTACCGCCAAATTTACCTCCATAAAAACCACTTTTATCGTGCTGATCAATTAAAGGTATTCCTTTTTTAATTTTCATTATTAAAGTACGGTTAGTTTATTATTTAACTGACTGTATAATTTTTTTAATGTTTTGAACAGGGTTGCCTTCAATTATTGGTCTTCCAATAACTGCAAAACATTTATCATCAGCAATTTTAGAGAAATTTGCATAGCTCAATACTCTTTTTTGATCATTCTTGTCTTCTTCACTTCTTATTCCGGGGCAAAATATCTTTATTTCTTTTGACAAAGATCTTATTAGAGAAACATCTTGTGCAGAAGCAATGACACCTGCTAAACCAGACTTGATTGCTAAATTGGTTAAAAGTTTAATTTGTTCATTCACTGAATTTTTTACACCGACACCTTCAAGATCAGATTGTGACGTCAAAACTGTAACTCCAAGTAATTGAAGTGAACCCAAAGCTGCTTCTTGAGCAGCTTTAAGCATTTCATAATTTCCACTTGTGTGAATCGTTAAATAATTTACATTTTTAAGCGATGCAATCGCAGCTACTGTTTTTTTTACTTGATTAGGAATATCATATAACTTTAAATCTAAAAAAATTTCAACACCAAGCTCTTTAAACTTTTTCAAACCATCAGTTCCACAAATTGCATATAATTCAGTACCAATTTTTACTCCAGCTATGTGGTCTTTGAGTTTTTTAGCTGTATCTAGTGCTTTTTCTAGTGAATTAAAATCTAGCGCAACAAAAATATTATTTTTCAATTTTTTAACCTATTGGCGTTAATTTTTTTTCTCAATTCTTTTGACAATTTAAAAGCCATTGATTTTCTTTCTGGAGTATCTACTTTTTCTCCTGTTCTAGGATCTCTATTTATCTTTTCTTTAAGTTTTTTTGGATAAAAAACTCCCCATGATCTTAATTCTGTTCTTTGGTTATTTTTAATCCCTACAATAATTGTATCGAATACGATTTGTAATATCTTGTCTAAGTCAGATTTTTTTAATTTTTGGTTAATTTTTTTGGATAATTTTGAGATTATCTCAGATCTCACCATTATTATTACTCTTTACCTTTTTTCTCGCTCTTTTTTTTGTTTGATCCTAATACCTTGCCAAATATAGCTTTAAGTGATTGACCACTTGATTTACCTTCTTTACCAAACTTTTTAACAGCTTCTTCGTTTTCGAGTCTTTCTTTTTCTTTTACTGATAAAATAACTTTATTTTTATCATAGTCCAACTCAACAATTGCACAATCTAATCTATTGCCCGGTTGAAAAATTGATTCTCGTTGATCTTGTACGTTTAAAGCTAACTCACTTTTTTTAATAATAGTTGACAAATTTTCATTGTTTGCAATTACTACTCTAATTCCTTTTTTAGGTAGAATTTCTTTAACAGTAACTGTAATTATATTTCCTACTTTTAATTTCTCATCTTTAAAATAATCAAAAGGAGATTTTTCAAGCTGCTTAATTCCAAGCCTAATTTTTTCTTTTTCTTTATCAATCTCAAGTATTTTTGCTTTTATACTGTCATTTTTTTTAAATTTTTTGAGAATAGTGTCATCTTGTGCCCAAGAGATATCATTTTTGTGTATCATTCCAACAACATCAGAATTGTCAATTGAAACAAACAAACCAAAATCTACAATATTAATAATTTTTGATTGAACAATTGTTCCAACTGGAGATTTTTTTTCAAAAGTGTTCCAGGGGTTATCTAATGTTTGTCGTAAGCTTAGAGAAATTCTTTTTTTCTCAGTATCGATTTCAATAATTTTAACTTTGATTTCTTGGGAAGGAGATACAATTTTACTTGGTGTAACATTTTTTTTTTGTCCAAGAAAGTTCTGATTGATGGACCAAACCTTCAAGACCCTCTTCTAATTTGACAAAAATTCCGTAATCGACGCACTTTGTAACTACACCGCTATAAGTTTGTCCAATTTTATATTTCTTCTCTAAATTCTCATATGGATTTTTATGCATTTGCTTGATTCCTAAACTTAGTCTTTTAGTTTCGGTATCAATTTTTATTATTTTACATTTAATTGTTTGCCCTATTGATAAAAGATCTGAAGTCTTTTTTACCCTTGAGTAAGAGAGATCTGTCACGTGCAACAACCCATCAGCTCCATTTAAATCAATGAACGCGCCCCAGTCTAAGATAGCTTTAACTTTTCCTTCTACTATGTCACCCTCTTTAATCTTGGATAAAATTTTTTCCATGTCTTTGTTTCTAGTTTTTTCCAAAATTGCCCTTCTTGAAAGAACAATATTTCCTCGAGCTTTATCACATTTAACAACTAAGAATTTTAATGGAGTGTTCATTAATTTATCAACTTCATATTTTTTTAAAGGCGTTGTTGAAATCTGACTACCAGGAAGAAAAGCTAAACATGAATTAACATTTACTACCATACCGCCCTTTACAGAGCTTTCTATTGTACCTTCAACTTCTTCTTGAGTTTCAAAAGCTTTTTCCATTCGTTTCCACGAACTCATCTGTTTAGCTTTTTGACGGCTAACTACAACTTCACCTCTAAAATTCTCAAGTCGTTCTAAGTAAACTTCAATCTTTGATCCAACCTTTAAAGCATCAAACTCTTTTAAGAGTTTGAGCTCTTCAATAGGCAACATTGCATCTGATTTACTTTTTAAATCTAAAAATAAAAATTTTTTTCCAATCTCACTTACTGTCGCTTTTATAAGACTACCTTCTTTTAAATCTCGTTTTTTAAAATCCTCTTTTAAAAGACTTTCAAACTCCTTTGTACTTTCTTTTTTAACTGACTCTGCTTTAGCTTCCATATTTATTTCTAATTTTGCTCTCCATAATTTCTGACATTTTATTTATCATGTCAGGTATTTTTTTTAATTTTCCGGTGTCCACAATTACCGCATCAGGGCTTTTTAGTAAAGGACTGTTTTTACGAGAAACATCTCTTAAATTACGTTTTTTTATTTGTTTTTTTACTGTATTAAAATTAATTCGCTTATTTTTTTTTCTTAGCTCCTTAAACCTTCTCCTTGCTGCGGTATTTAAGTCACATTTAAAAAAAAACTTTATATCTGCATTAGGCAAAATAACAGTACCAATATCTCTTCCTTCAATACATACTTTACTAAATTTTCTTGCGAATCTTTTTTGAAACAATTTAAGGATAAACCTTATTTTTTTTTCCTTTGCAATAATCGATGTATGTTCTGATATTTCAGAGGAATGTAAATTTAAACTTTTTAATTTATTATAATTAAATTTTTTAAAAACTTTTTTTAAAAAAGCTACTTTATTTTTTGGTTGATGTTTGAGAATTTGATAGCTAGCAAACCTATACAGCAATCCAGATGATAAAAATTTTAACCCATATTTTTTTGCAATTCTTCTTGCACCTGTAGTTTTGCCGCTTGCTGCCGATCCATCAGCAGCGACTAAAAACTTATAATGTTTCTTTAATCTCAAACTTTCCTCCTAACTTTTTAATCGTTTTTAAAAATGACGGCGAAGAAGTCTTAATAGTTTCAAACCCATTTATTAAAAATTTATTTCCTGTATTTAATGCAAGAATAGCACAAGACATCGCGATCCTATGATCTTTTTTGCAATTAATTTTTATGATTGATTTCTTTTTAAAAATATTTTTTTTACCGAAAATCGTAATTGAGTCTTTTGTAGATTTAGTTTTGACTCCAATTTTATTTAACACCGCTTTCATCTCCATAATTCTGTTTGACTCTTTGTTGGCTAGACCTTCTATTCCCTTGAATTTCGAAATACCCTTAGTAAGTGCAGCAATTACAAACATAATTGGAAATTCATCTGTAGCCGATAGATAATGTTCAGGTTTACTATTAATTGGTTTAAGAATGCTGCTTTTTATAATTATATCACCAACAATTTCCTTATTTTCAATTTTTTTATTAATCATTTTTATTTTTGCACCATATTTCTTCAGCAGAATATAAAAACCAATTCTTCTTGGATTAAGACATACATTTCTAATTTTAATTTTTGATTTTTTATTTAGTAAACATAATGCTGCAAAAAAAGCAGCCGAAGAAGGATCAGATGGAACCTTTATGTTAAGTTCATCCAAGTTTTTTTTACCAATAATTTTAAACAAGTTCTTTTTTTCAAAAACAATACTTTTTGAGTTTTGTAACAAAATATTTTCTGTATGATTTCTTGTTTTAAACTTTTCAGAAATTGTTGTATTACCAAAAGAATTTAGTCCAGCTAAAATAACAGCACTTTTCAACTGAGCAGAATTATCTGACTCATAATCAATACCTACTGGCAATTCAGAGGATGTTATTCTTAATGGTAGATTTACCTTTCCCTTAGGAAAAAATTCTGCTCCAAATTTACTCATTAAAGAAATAAGTTTTGACATATTTCTTTTTCTTAAAGAGGAGTCTCCCGTTAGTAATAATTTTAAATTTGGTGTGGTAGAAATTATTGAAGTTATAAGCCTTAAACCGGTACCACTATTTCCAAGATCTAAAATTGTATTTTTTTTGGCATAAAAAGATCCAAGGCCTTTTCCATACACCTTATAACTTTTCTTTCCAATTTTTTTTATTTTACAATTTAATTTTTTAATAGAATTAATAGTTGAAAATATATCTTCACTTTCTAGAACGTTGGTGATCTTAGAAATACCTTGGCTTATTGAACTTATTAAAAAAGATCTTATTGAGATGGATTTATCAGAATCAACATTGATACTTTTATTAAATTCCTTAATTTTATCTTTTAATAATACAGAATAACTTCCATTTGACATTTCGTTTAATTTTCAAAGGAACCAAAATATAATTCCCTAGCCTTTGCATTACTCAATACGTCTTCTTTTTTTCCACTAGTAATTATAGTATTTTCTCCAATGACAAATAAACGGTCAACAATTTGTAATAAATTCTGAATATTATGATCTGTAACAATAACTGCCGTTTGCATTGCTTGTAATTTTAAAATGTATTTTTGTATATCTTGAACAACAATGGGGTCTAAGGCTGCCATCGGCTCATCTAACAAAATAACTTTAGGGTTATTAATTAACGTTCTTGCGATTTGAAGTCTTCTTACTTCTCCTCCGCTTAAAGAATTTGCGTTAATATTTCTAAGATGATTTAAATTAAATTCAGTTAGTAACTTTTCTACCATCGATCGTTGTTTATCGGCTCCCTTAATAGAAATTTGACAAATACCCAATAGATTATCAAGTACCGTCATATTAAAAACACTTCTATATTGACTTAGGTAGGCAATTCCTAACCTAGCTCTTTCGTGAATTGGTTTTGTTGTTATATCTTTTTGATTTAAAAAAATTGTTCCACCATCAACCTTGTGCTGTCCTATAATGGCACCATATAAAGTTGATTTACCTGATCCATTAGGTCCAATTAACCCACAAATTTCTCCTGGGTGAACATCTAAATTAATTTTTTTTAGTATTGGTCGTCCGCTAAAAGATTTACTTACATTTTTAACCTGAAGTATAGGTTTACTTTTTTTAAATTTTATTATTCTAAAACTTTTTTTCATCTAGTAATTTACTTTTATATTCACTTTACTTTGATTGTACATAGAAATTTTCATTTTTTTTTCTATAAGGTCCAGATTTAGCTTATCTGCAACTAAATCACCCTGAGGACCCTCACCGATAACGTTACCTTGAACTAATAAATAATTTTCCGAGTTTTTATAACTTGCTTTGTCAGAAAATAATTTATTTTCCAAATAGTACATTTTTACATTTTCTTCGAATTCTATGTCATTTGTTATATTATCATAAATACCTTTATTGCTAGTAATTCTTAAAACAGTTCCATCTTTAAATAAAAATCTTGAAACAATCCCTTTCATATAAATGATGTTTGCCTCATCAGCGGTAAACTCTGCATAATTAGCGTCTATAACAAATTTGTTATTATTTGAATCTTTACCTTCATAAGTAATATTTTCGAAAGTATTTAAGCCTTCTTTATCTTCCTCAATTTTTTTAATCTCACCTTCAACTTTATCACCAGTAATTGTTTCATCTTTATCTTTATTAAAATAAGTGAAGAAAATAATAATAATTCCCAAAATAAACAAAGAAATTTGTAAAAAAACTTTTCTATTAAATTTGTATTTACTTAATGCCATGTGAAAGGAGATGATGAATATGACATATACCTTTTAATTTTCCAGATTTAGATGCAACAATTAAAGAGGTTATTTTCTTATGTGTCATAATCGAAAGGCATTTAGTGGCAGTAGTATCGGGGTCAATCTTGAAAGGGTTTCTTGTAGAAATTTTTTCAATCTTGTCATTCTTAGAATATTTTTGAAGGCCTCTTCTGCAATCACCGTCTGTAACTATAGATGTAACTTTCCCTTTTTTCATTACCAATACTAAACCCAGTTTTTTTGTACTTATTATTTTAGCCGCTTGTTTAATAGTTTTATTTTTATCAATAGTTGGTATTTTTTTTCCAGTAACCATCACATCTTTTACCAGAAGCAAAGTCCTACCAAGAGAACCACCCTTGTGAAAACGTTTGAAAATCTCTTTTGATATTTTCTTTTTATGCTGAATAGCTGTACAAATAGTGTCTCCTAAAACCAAAGTAATTGTAGTGCTTGAAGTTGGAACAATTCCTGTTGTATCTGCTTCTTTAACTTTTGGGAGCAACAATTTGATATCACTAGCTTTTAACAAAATACTTTCTTTTGAATTTGCTACTCCTATCACTTTAATTCCAAACCTATTTGCATAATTTAACATATCATTAAGTTCTTCAGAATTTCCAGAATATGAAAAAATTAAAAGAATATCTTTTTTTTCAATCTGACCCATGTCTCCATGACGGGCAGTTCCAGGATCACAAAAAAAACTTGAAACTCCTATACTAGATAAGGTTGCAGAAACTTTTCTTGCTATTAATCCTGATTTTCCAACACCGGCACAAATAACCTTGCCTTTACAATTACTTAAAGCTTCCACAGCTTTTGTAAATGAGGAATTAAAAATTTTATTAATTTTTTTTAATTCATTAATCTGAATACTTGAAGATTTTTTTGCAATTTTTATATAGTTTATTTTAGCCATTAATGTTCGAATATATCAAATTTAAAACCAGCTTGATCAAGTTCTATTCTAGTATCTAGAAAATTTATACAACTTTTGTATAAGTCCATTCTTTTTTCTCGAATTAACATTTTTTCTAATTCACCTTTAATTTTGTGAAGATATATAACGTCATTTGCGGCATACTCTAACTGCTTGTCTGTCAATTCACTGATATCTTTATTCCAGTCGCTACTACCTTGTCTTTTATCTAAATTTTTATTGCAAAATTCATAAACTAAATTTTTAAGACCGTGTTGATCAGTATAGGTACGAACACATTTTGAAGCAATTTTGGTATCAAAAATATTTTTAATTTTACATTTTAAAAAATATTCTAAAGCACTTTTGTCAAATCTAAGAAAGTGACCAATTTTTAAAATGTTTTTATTCTCTAAAATAGAAACCAAATTAGGCGCTTTGTAATTTTTACGATCTGGTTGAACAACGTAAACATCACCGTTTTCTCCACAAATTTGAATTAAACTAAGTTTATCTCTCCCAGGAATTTTGAGACCAGTAGCTTCTGTATCAATTGAAACAGAGCCTTTAAATGATTTAGCAATTTCTGAACTAATGTCGCCTTTTAATCTATGTATTTTTACCATATTATGTGAATACCATGAATAATTACCCAATAGCAACAATCCTTGGCGGTGGTGGTTTTATAGGCAGGTATCTTGTCAGAAATTTGACCAAGAAGAACTTTAGATGCATCGTCACGAGTCGAAACCCTTTTACCAAGGGATATTTAAAGACTCAAGCTACCCCAGGTGCCATAGAAATTATTAATTTTAACCAAAGCAATCTTGGCCAAATTAAAGATTCTATCAAGAATTCAGACGTTATTATAAATCTTTGTGGAATTTTATACGAAAACAGAAAGCAAAAATTTAATACAATCCACGCAGACCTACCCGAAACGAT
>MDSV01068808.1_pt1 | contig 10585 bp, 8 predicted proteins | sample 810851 | NCBI WGS metagenome assembly MDSV01 (sample SAMN05326640, study PRJNA326480) | marine metagenome | isolation source: seawater | place: Atlantic Ocean: North East | collected 2012 | reverse complement strand
GTTGGGGGATTTGGCCAGGTATCTCAACGTGTCCTCTCATGGTTCAGTACCAATCTCTGGATTCACTATCGACAGTCGCAAGGCTGTTGCTGGTGATCTCTTTGTGGCTCTAGTCGCCGATCGCGATGGTCATGATTACATAAAAAGTGCTGCGAAGAATGGAGCGGCTGCCGCACTCGTGTCAAAACCCACTGACTTAATTCCCTCGATCTGTGTGGAAAATACAGAGCGTGCGTTGGGTGATCTTGCGCATTCGATCCGAGCCACTTATCAAGGCGATGTTTTTGCCCTGACGGGTAGTCAAGGTAAAACAACTACCCGAGGTTTTCTGGCTTCGATTCTAAGACAGATGACGATACGTTTCGGCTACCATGACATCCTCACCACCGAGGGCAACCTAAATAATTATCTAGGGGTACCCATAACAATGGCTCGTCTCAGACCCCATCATCCGTTTGCGTTGTTCGAGCTTGGCGCTTCTGCGGTTGGTGAGATTGCATATCTTGCCGCCATGGTGCGCCCAATAATTTCAGCCCTATTGAATGCCCGTGTTGCGCATCTCGAGGGCTTTGGATCGATAGATGGTGTCGTTCAGGGAAAAGGTGAAATCATTGATTACACGGATCCTGATGGAACAGTTGTCCTAAACAGCGATGAGCCTGCCTTTGATCAATGGTTGCAACGTGTCGGCGACCGAAAAGTGATCAGTATTGGACGAAACAATGCCGATGTTTGTTGGTCACCTGAATCATCGCAGCGGGTAGCCCTACAATTTGATAGTGGGCAGATTCACGTTTGCCTTCCAACACTTGGGTACCATTTTATGGAAAATGCAGCTGCAGCTGCAGCTATGGCGCTCGCTGCCGGGGCCACAGTTGATGAAATCCAGTTGGGACTTGAAACCGCAGTGATTGAACCTGGTCGTATGACGCCAAGATTACTGGGTAGCTGCTTGTTGGTTGATGACACCTATAACGCAAGCCCTCATTCAACTCGCGCGGCAATTGATTGGCTCTCCAAACAGAGAGGTACAAAAATTTTGGCGTTGGGGGGGCTCAGTGAACTCGGTGATGCTACTTATTCTGAGATGATCAAAGTCGGCGCCTACGCAAAAGAAAAGGGCATTGACCGATTGATCGCTACGGGCTTAGCGGATCCAATCGCCGATGGATTTGGTCAAGATGCTATTTATGTGAAGTCGCATGACGAGGTCAGCGATTATTTATGGAGTGTCATTTCCAGTGCCGATGTCATTCTTGTCAAAGGTTCGCGATCAGCGCAGATGGATCGTGTCATTGATGCGCTAATGTCGAAACAGGGGAGCCATTAGCCGTGCTGCTCGTACTAGCGGATTATCTTAGCAGTCTTGAACCGAGCTTCGCCGTTTTTCAGTACCTTACGTTACGTTCAATTCTTGGAGTCTTAACCGCACTACTCACTGCTCTGCTTGTAGGTCCGTGGGTTATTCGCTCTCTGGAGAATCGTCAGATTGGACAGTCGGTAAGGATTGATGGTCCAAAATCGCATTTCTCAAAACAGGGTACACCGACGATGGGTGGCGTACTTATTTTAGTTTGTATCACGACATCGACACTTTTGTGGGCTGATCTCACAAATGTGTACGTCTGGATCGCTTTGTTGGTGATGCTCGGATTCGGAGTGATCGGATGGATTGACGACTGGAGAAAAGTCGTCCTGAAAGACTCTAGAGGGCTTTCTGCGAAATCCAAATATTTGGGTCAGTCACTTATCGGAATTATCGCTGCAATCGTATTGTATAAAATTGCAAAAACGCCCGACGAAACTACACTCCTTGTACCGTTCTTTAAAGATCTTTTGATTCCCTTGGGATTTGGCTACGTCATTCTGACCTACTTTGTCATCGTAGGTACGTCCAATGCGGTGAATCTAACGGATGGACTCGACGGCTTAGCTATTTTGCCCACTGTTTTGGTCGCAAGTGCTCTGGGCGTTTTTGCCTACCTAACGGGGAATGCAATTTTTTCACAGTATCTCTTCATTCCCTACATACCAGGAACCGGTGAGTTAGTTGTCTTTCTGGGTGCCATGGTGGGCTCTGGTCTTGGATTCCTTTGGTTCAACACCTACCCCGCTCAGGTATTCATGGGCGATGTGGGCGCACTATCGCTAGGAGCTGCCTTGGGAACTGTTGCGGTTATGGTACGTCAGGAATTAGTGCTGTTCATCATGGGCGGTATCTTTGTGCTGGAAACGGTGTCTGTGATGATGCAAGTAGCGAGTATGAGACTCACTGGCAAACGGCTTTTCCGAATGGCCCCAATCCATCATCATTTCGAACTGAAAGGATGGCCTGAACCACGGGTTATAGTTCGTTTCTGGATTATCTCGGTGATGCTCGTTCTTGTCGGTTTGGCGACTCTGAAGTTGAGGTGATTCATGGCTTTGATCGCGACAACTAAACGTCTCATTCTTGGAGCAGGACCGACAGGTCAGGCAGTTGCACGCCATTTTCAGGCTCTAGGGATTTGTTTCGAAGTTGCAGATACGCGCACTTCGAAAACACTGAAATCTGAATTCCATAACGAATTCCCCGGAGTGAAAACTTATTTTGGGCCCCTGAAGACAGAATATTTAGATCAGTTCGAAGAGATCGTAGTGAGTCCCGGCGTGGCTCCCGAGACCGAAGGGATCAGTAATACATATTCGCACCTGATCAGTGACATTCAGGTGTTCCGCCGAGCCTGGCCCGAGCATCAGTCACTGGTTGCCATCACTGGATCAAATGCAAAATCAACTGTGACATACCTGGTTGCTGAGATGTTAAAAGCTGACGGTAGGGATGTCCTAGTCGGCGGTAATTTAGGGCCGCAAGCTCTAGATTTATTGCCACAGCGAAAGGATCAGTCGATCGCCGTCCTCGAGCTATCCAGTTTTCAACTCGAACGTACACGTGGATTGAGAGCAACGGTAGCGACCTGTCTGAATATGTCCCCAGACCATCTTGACTGGCACGGATCAATGATCGCCTATCATCGCGCGAAGCATCGGATTTTTGAGGGTGTCGGTGCGGTAGTGGTGAATGCAGAGGATCCGCTTTCGCAGCCACTTGTTCCTGATAAGACACCTGCGATTAACTTTGCCCTACAAAATTCTGACTTTCACCAATTTGGTCTGATGGTGATTGACGATGCTACATGGATTTCACTAGGCGCTGATCCTTGGATGCCGGTTAATGCGCTTCCGATGCCCGGTAGGCACATGATCCAAAATACGATGGCAGCTTTTGCGATATGCCATCTCTTAGGCGTTAACAAGCGGATCGCAGTCAAGGTAATTGAAGCATTCCAGGGCCTGCCGCATCGGATGACTGAAATACCCGGTTTTCGAGGTATCCGTTTTATTAATGATTCTAAGGGAACAAATACGGGAGCGTCGGAGACCGCTGTGCGCAGTGTCTGCACGAATGGTCGGCTATTTTTGCTAGCAGGAGGCGAAAGTAAGGATGCCGACCTCGGCCGATGGGCTGAGGTCGTCAAAGCGTATTGCTATCACGTTTTCGTCTATGGCAAGGACCGTGAACGATTTGCAGCGATTCTGGGCTCTTACGCAACCGTTGTTGAGACGCTCGACCGAGCATTTGAGCGCGCCGTTTCTCATGCTTCTGATGGTGACGTTGTTCTCTTAAGCCCTGCCTGCGCTAGCTTTGACCAATTTTCTAGCTACGAAGAACGTGGTCATCACTTTAGGCATCTTGTGGAGACAAATTGTGAAGCTTGAGATTCGTCGCTCGGATTTTATGCCCCTAGGTATTCCAGATATTCATTTTATTTTGGCAGCGTGTGCGCTCGCATGCCTTGGTTTTCTCTTAGTTGCATCGAGCTCTGTCGAGGTAGCCTCAGATCGATTTGGTCAGCCTTTTAGCTTCGCAATGAAACATGCATTTTTCCTTCTAATTGCATCGATAGCGGGTGTGATCGCATATTTGATTCCAACCCGATCGTGGTATCACTATTCAACGCATTTTTTACTTCTTTCGATGGCGCTCCTCGCAATTATTTTGATACCGGGCGTAGGCCTTACAGTGAAGGGTGCGACCCGTTGGCTCAGTCTCGGGATATTCAATCTTCAACCATCTGAAATCACTAAATTTACGATGATGCTGTTCCTAGCATCTTATCTGGTCCGGCGACTTGAAGAGGTGCGTCAAAAATTTAGTGGTTTCGTCAAACCTATGGCTGTTGTCGGTTTAATAGCGATTCTTTTATTAATGGAACCTGACTACGGTACATTGTTGGTACTGAGTTGCGCTGTGATGGGCGTTCTTTTGCTGGCCGGGGCACCATTTACACAGTACGTGGTGTTTGGTTCGGCGTTGTTTCTCGGTCTCGCGATACTTGCCGTGATTGAGCCCTATCGTATCGAGCGGATTGAGACAATTTTTAATCCTTGGGCCGTCCGTTTTGGAGCGGGCTATCAGCTAACGCAGGCGTTATTGGCATTTGGCCGCGGGGGGCTGTTTGGTATGGGACTGGGTAATTCTGTCCAGAAGTTGTTTTATCTACCAGAGGCCCACACCGACTTCGTTTTCGCGATCCTCGCCGAAGAGCTTGGTCTTATCGGCGCTTTGAGTACGGTCGGATTTATGACTTTTATTGTGTGGCGAGGTTTGTTGATCGGCCGGCGTGCAGAGCTTGGTGGTAGACCCTTTGCCGCTTATCTCGTGTATGGGCTTGTACTTCTTATTGCGCTTCAAATACTTATCAATTTGGCGGTCAATACCGGACTGGCTCCTACGACAGGCCTAACGCTTCCACTCCTGAGTTATGGTGGTAGTTCGTTGGTGATGACCGCCGTAAGCCTCGGTGTCATAGCGCGTGTCAGTGCAGACAACCTGCCGGGAGCGCAGTTATGAAGAAACCAATTTGTGTAATGGCCGGCGGGACTGGTGGTCATATTTTTCCTGCGTTAACGGTTGCAGAGGAACTGGTCAGCCGAGGTGAGGTAGTTCATTGGATTGGTTCACGATATGGTCTTGAAAAAAAACTAGTTCCAGAAAAAAGTATACCCATACATTTCCTCGCTGCTCGGGGCCTCCGAGGTAAAAAAGGCCTGGCGCGTATTACAGGCGCCATCTGTCTAGCGGTTTCGATCATTCAGGCAATCGTTTTGATGCTACGTCTTCGGCCATCTGTTTGTGTCGGATTCGGTGGATACCCTGCGGGGCCTGCCGGAATTGCGGCCCGGCTTATGAAGGTTCCTGTGGTGATCCATGAACAAAATGCGGTCGTTGGAATGACAAATCGTTATCTCGCTAAGTTCTCGGCACGCGTTCTGACAGCGTTCCCAGACGTATTAGAGGGTGCCGAGTGTGTAGGAAATCCTATTAGAACTGAGATCGATGCTGTTGGTCGTCAGCGGCTTGCGGATGGTTGCCAGCCTGCCGAGACCACACGTGTACTTGTGATAGGTGGCTCGCAGGGCGCGAAGCCACTGAATGAACGACTTCCAAAAAAATTAAAGGAAGTAGCTACTCACTTCGGAATCGAAGTCACCCACCAGACAGGTCTTACAGCGCAAAATCAGGTAGTTGAGCAATATCAGGCATTAGACCTCGAGGCCACGGTCGTAGCATTCATCAGTCGAATGGACGACGCATATAGCGGTGCGGATATCGTGGTCTGTCGAGCGGGTGCACTTACTGTATCAGAGCTCGCAAGTGCTGCCATGCCTTCGGTACTGATTCCTTTCCCTCATGCAGTCGATGATCACCAGATAAAAAATGGGGAGCGGCTACGGGAGGCTGGTGCAGCTGTTGTTGTTCAGGAGAAGGATCTTGATATTTTTGTAGCTAAGCTTTCAGATATTTTAAGAGCTCCCGAAAAACTGACCCAAATGGCGCGAGCGGCACGATCTGTCGCTAAACCAGAAGCGACCAAAAAGGTTGCTGATTGTGTTTTGGAGATTGCTCGTGGTTGATCGGATGGGGCAAATCCAACGAATGCACTTTGTCGGTATCGGTGGTATCGGGATGAGTGGTATCGCGGAAGTACTGCTAAATCAGGGATACCTGATATCTGGATCCGACTTACGAGAAGGAACTGCTACCACGCGCTTGAAAAGGTTAGGAGCTGAGATCCATATCGGTCACCGGGCAACGAATATTGAGGGTGCCGAGGTTATCGTAGTCTCGAGTGCTATAGACCGCACAAACCCCGAAATCTCAAGTGCATTAGAGGCACGTATCCCGGTAATTCCAAGGGCACAAATGCTCGCCGAATTGATGCGATTCAAATTCGGCATTGCCGTCTCAGGCACTCACGGGAAAACAACAACTACGTCTATCGCAGCTTCTGTGCTTGCCGAGGGAGGGCTAGATCCAACCTATATTATTGGAGGTAAGCTAAATCAGATCGGCACCAACGCTAGCCTTGGTCAGAGTGAATATATGGTCGCGGAAGCAGATGAGAGTGATGCATCTTTTCTGGTTCTGAAACCAATGATCGCTGTTGTCACCAATATCGATGTCGACCATATGTCGACCTATGGTGGCGATTTTGAGCGTTTGAAACAGACATTTGTTCAGTTTTTACAAAACCTACCATTTTATGGGCTGGTTATTGCTAATACCGATGACCCCGTATTGACTGGATTACTTTCTAATGTAGGACGGACCTTTCTCACCTACGGCATTGAGTCCGAGTCTGATTACCGTGCGACGGATATTGTCAGCGATGGACTGCAAACCCACTTTAATGTGCGCCGTCCAAACGCTGGGAGTCTAAAGGTTACCCTTCCCATGCCGGGGCGGCACAACGTGTTAAATGCTCTGGCAGTAATAGCGCTTTCTGATCATTTGGGTGTCAACGATGACTCGCTAGTAGCCGCTTTAAGCAATTTTCAGGGAGTTGACCGTCGATTCCAGTTAGCCGGATTTGTCTACAAGAAAGGACAAAAAATTCCAGTGATTGATGATTACGGGCACCATCCAAAAGAACTTCAGGTTACCTTTGACGCTCTGCGTGCTGCATACCCTAATCGGCGTCTTGTGAATGTCTTTCAGCCTCATCGCTACACGCGTACTCAAGAATTATTTGACGAATTTGTTACTGTATTGACCCGTGCTGATGAACTAGTTCTGATGCCTGTATATGCGGCTGGAGAGACCCCGATCGTGGGTGCTGGAGCGAAGGACCTTGCACAGAATATTCGCCGGCTGGGGCTCTGTCGTCCCTACGTAGAGGGCGAATTTGAACAAGTAATTGAGCGCGTCGACGCGCTAATTGAGCCTAACGATGTAGTGCTAATCCAAGGCGCAGGCTCCATCGGACGGTTACCTTCTGAGCTTATCACGACATTAGGAGGGAGCCGATGAACTGGTCAAGCGAACGAGTTGTGCTCCTATTTGGTGGACGAGGTTCGGAGGCTGCCGTTTCCCGCGACGGAAAGGCTTCGGTGAGCGAGGCGATGCATCAGCTCGGTATCAACCCTATAGAAATCGATATAAAAGACAGGCTAGTTGATTCATTGATCGCTAGCCGACCAACTCGAGTTTTTAACTTGGTTCATGGCCGGTTCGGAGAGGACGGCGTACTTCAAGGACTTTTGTGTACCCTCGGTATCCCCTTCACAGGTTCAGGTGTTGCTTCATCAGCCTTGGCATTTGATAAACCGAGAACTAAGCAAGTGTGGGAATCGTTGGGTTTACCGACAGCACCCATGGTAGTCGTAAACGATATAGAGCAGTCTGATATCTGCATAAAACGCTTAGGTCCGGAACTCTTCGTGAAGCCAGCCCATGAAGGATCCTCGGTCGGTGCCCACGTGGTTCGTGGTAGCGATCAATTAAAGGTAGCGTTGGAGGATGCACTGACGTATGACACCCGTGTACTGGTCGAGCCATTGCTACCAGGTCCCGAATTCACAGTGGGCGTAGTCCACGGTCTCGCCTTACCGGTAATTGGCATTCAGTCAACAACTGACTTTTATGACTATGAAGCGAAATATCAATCGAATGACACTAAATATCAAATTCCATCTAGCTTGAGTCCGGAATGTGAAACCGAGGCGCAAAAACTTGCACTTGAGGCATTTGAAGCGCTCGGCTGTCGGACTTGGGGCCGCGTGGATTTTATGATGGATGAAACTGGTCATTTATTGTTGGTCGAGTGCAATACCGTACCCGGAATGGGGGGCCATTCATTGGTCCCCAAAGCTGCGAGTGCGTCTGGGATGGATATGCCTATGCTGGTTGAACAGATACTTCTTGACGCAGAGGTCTCGCCATGACGGCGAAGCAAATTGCAAGTCGGACATTAACGCATTGGAAAGTGTTGATAGTTCTGATCGGACTGAGTGTCACTGGATCTATCGCTGCTAGCGGTCTGAGTCATCTTTTAAAGGATATTCAGATCAGTCAGGTTCAATTGCTAGGCCACTTACGTTATTTAGATGCCGAAAACTTAACTAAAGATCTGAGTATTAAGTTTAATATTAATTATCTTGATACGATACTCACCGACGTGGTGTCTGAAGTCGAATTGCATCCTTGGATTTCCGCCGCGTCTGCCCGCCGTATCTGGCCAGATACTCTATTAATCGAAATTGTTGAGCAACGACCAGTTGCCGTTTATAACGATACCCAATATCTCGGCTTGTCTGGTGACTTGTTTGAGCCACCGGAGCTAGTTGACGAACCGATGCCGCGTTTGTATGGAGCCTTGTCTGAGACCACGCAGGTCTATAGCCATTACAGCGTGTTTTCAGATCGTTTAGCCGACTTCGCAAAAGTTACTGCTGTATCACGTGGCCACGATCTTGGATGGGAGATCGAATTAGATCAAGGCTTTACTTTAAAGCTGGGGCGCGTCGATATCCTTGGAAGACTGGCGCGAGCACGAGATATTTTGATACGACTTGATAAGGATCGCCTACGAAAATTACGAGAAGTCGATGCCCGTTACGATAATGGTATTGCTTTGGCATGGAGATCTGAAAAGTGAGTTATTTACTCGTAGTAGATATCGGTTCTAGCCAAATTAAAGCGGTGATCGCTGAGATTTCGGACATCGGTCGAATTGTTACTCGCGGGCTCGGTAGCGCACGCTCCGGTGGTCTAAAGCAAGGTGTTGTTATTGAGATTGACTCAGTGGTAGAGGCTCTAAAGCGGGCTGTTTCTGCAGCCAACCAGATGGCCGGAACTAAGTTAAGTGATCCCTTGGTATCGGTCGGCGGTTCACATCTTGTTGGTCAAGATATTTCAGCAACCCTGATGCTTAACCATCGTGAGGTAACGGATGTTTTGGTTACTCAGGCAATGGAGCAAGTGCAAATTCAAGCCCAAATGCCAGACCGAGAAATTTTAAGTGTAATTCCACGCTCATTTACCCTTGATGAACAAACAGGGCTTCGCTCACCACAAGGAATGAGTGGAAATCAGTTATCAGCACATGTTCATGTGATCACTGGTGCTACCTATGTCATTCAAAATCTGAAGAAATGCTTGAAATTAGCCGGTCTCGAGGCTGCAGTGCTTGTCCCGTCAGCATTGGCAGTCAGTCAGTTGGTTTCAGCAGATGAGCGAGAATTGGGCGTTTGTATCGCCGATATCGGTATGGGCACCACCGATATCATGGTTATCGCTGAGGGCTCACCGGTCTGGATGCAAGTCGTACCGATGGGCGGAGAACTTTTAACACATGATTTGGCTGTTGCCCTAAAAACACCACTTGGGGACGCCGAACATTTAAAGGTTAAGTATGGGTATGCCCACACCACATTCGCTCCGCCTGACCAGACCGCTCAGGTGAAGAAGATTGCAGATCGACCTGCAGAAGACATTCGTCTTCAACAATTAACGGCATTTATTCAACCGCGTATCGAAGAGTTTGCCGAGATCCTTGGTGAGCGTCTACGTCTATCCGGACGATTTGAAAAGGCGTCGACAGGGATTGTGTTGTGTGGGGGTACGGTTGCATTACCGGGTATCTCGCAAGTCTTTGAAAGTGTATTGCAGTATCCGTGTCGGGTACTAAAGCAGGCTCATCAGGATGGACTCGATGGACTACTACAAGACCCCGCCAATGCGATTGTAGCAGGTCTTCTGGCGTACGGTCGCGACCAAGAAGTACAGCCACAGCCTCATTGGCTTGGTGCGCAAGGAAGTATGTTTAACAGGGTCCGACATTGGATCCAGGGAAATTTTTAAATAAGGGGAAACAAGAATGTTTGAGATCGTAGATCAAATCGAATCAAGTGCCGTTATTAAAGTAATTGGCGTCGGTGGCGGTGGCGGTAACGCTGTTCACTATATGTTGAAACATGCCGTTGAGGGTGTTGAGTTCATCGTGGCGAATACAGATTCTCAAGCGATGCGGGCAATTCCGGCGGACCGGACGTTACAGTTAGGCGGTGACATAACAAAGGGTTTAGGCGCGGGCGCCAATCCAGATGTCGGCAGAAATGCGGCGATCGAGGATCGTGATGCCATCGTTGATGTCTTAACTGGGACTGACATGGTCTTTATCACTGCCGGCATGGGCGGCGGAACTGGGACGGGTGCTGCACCAGTGGTTGCGGAGATTGCACGCGATTTAGGCATTCTGAC
>MDSV01019650.1_pt1 | contig 10585 bp, 4 predicted proteins | sample 810851 | NCBI WGS metagenome assembly MDSV01 (sample SAMN05326640, study PRJNA326480) | marine metagenome | isolation source: seawater | place: Atlantic Ocean: North East | collected 2012 | reverse complement strand
GTGTCTTCTTCTTCTTCGCGCTCTCGTCGTTTCTGCTTCTGAATTTGACGATGATGACGACGACTTTGATGGCAACCGCGACGACGATTCAGACGACGACGGTCGCGTTTTCGTCGCAGCGATTGGGCGGGTCAAACGACGACGACGAAAACTCGAAAAAGAAGAGCGAGGAAAGTTCGTTCACGTCCTCCTCCTCCTCTTCGTCGTCTCAAAGAATCCGCGAGGCGACGTTCTTGGCAACTTTCGAGAACTTCCAGAGCGATTTTCAGCGGTTGAAAGCGAAAGCGAAGAAGGCGCGCGAAAACACCGAGGAGGAATACTTTTACGAGGAAAAGGAAGGGGAGGAGGAGGAAACCACGGAAACCACCTTCGGGAAGAAAATGTCGTCGTCGTCTGCGTCGTGCGAGTTTTGCGGTCCGCACTCGCTGGGTTCGTTTGGAGGATGCGAGTGGACGCTCGAGTTGAACGGGATGCGAGCGAGCGAGTGGGATGCGCCGGTGGAGGTGGACGTGAGGTGCGAAGGGGCGGCAGGTAAGGAGGATTTTTCGCCGTCCGCGTATCAATATTTGACGAGGGTTAAGAAAGTTTCGAAGAAATCGGCGCAAAGCGTGAAGCCGAGAACGCACAGAGTGCATGGGGAAGTAGCTTTCGAGGAACTAAACGCGTCGCCGTATGATTTCGAACAATCGCCGAAGAAGTATTTTAGCGTCGGGGGTAAATTGGAGATTCAAGTTGATATTAAAGCGTGGAAAGATGTGAAGGATGCGCCGGATGCGGTTCCCGTGAGAGCAGTCATACACGACGCGCCAAGGAAGGCGTGGTCTTTACGAGCCGTAAGAAGATTCATGAAACCAGAAGATTGGAAACGGGACGAGAGTAACGGGGCGCATTCCAACGCGGGAGAGAAATCCGCGGTGGCGTGGATTCTGCCGACGGATTCACAGGAGATGGCCTCGTATTTGTTTAGCGAGGCATTAGGTGCTAAAGACGCGCAACAAGGTAACAGTAAAAGTGGTGCATCGAAATTGAGGAAAACGGCGCCTTCGTTTTCGTTTCAGAAGCTCGGCCCGTTGGGAACCATTTCGGAACGGAAAACGCGACGCTCAAGAAACGCGAGGCTTCGCGAAAATCGTGCCAAGTTAGATGGGAACACAGGTAAGAACGCGGACGACGATGACCTTTGGTTAGACGAGGACCTTGAAGATATGACGCCGGGAAAAAAGAACACGTTTTTCGAGGACTTGGATATTGAAGATTTGTATCAATCCTCGTCCTACACCTCTAAAAAAGCAAAAGCAAACAATCATCACATGACGAGTGTCGTTGCCACGAATCTCGATGAGCCACGCGGGAATGAAACTGCCATAGTGCACCACAAAATATCCATAGACGTGGATGAAGAGTTGCCAGAGTGCACGGATGCGCCAGTGACGGGTGATTTAGGTCCTCTGTTGGTGTCTTTCGCGCCAGATAGTTTACGCGCTGCGCATCGAGTCACCGTGCACGGCTGTCGCGCCGATCAAGGTGGCATTGCACTCGTGGCGTACTCGTCGACAGCGGATCGAACCCACGATTTATGGTTACGAGTAGTTCTTTTGCATCAAGAAGATTCTGAATTAGACGTAGTCGTAGCCGGTGAAGCCACGGTTCCGCCGTTAGAAGAGTCGTGGTCGGCGCCGATGATTATGCGAATTTTACCCTGGGAAACGAGCAAAGATTCCGGGTTCGTCAAAGTGTCCAAGAAAAGCGCGTTTGGGAGTGGCTCAAAAGTCACTCGAAAACTAAAGTTGACGATTCAAGCGAGACAATTGAGGCCAAGGCGAGTCGCTTTGCGCTTACCTTTGGATCAATACGGCGACGCGGACACTAGGAAGGCGGCCAAAGCAGCCGCGGAGAGATTCGGGACGACATCGAATTCGTTGATTGAGATTCCTCAGGCGGAAAGACCGTGCGCAATCGCGTGGGTGGAAGTGAATCCGTGGGACAACGCCGCAAAACTACTAGGCGCGGCTGCTGGTTTAGCCTCTTCGAGCTCAGGGAAAGTAGTGCGACCGACGGATATAGCGTTAGCGGTGGACGGCGTGTTGTTACCTCACGATTGGCATCCAGACGCGACGATGCTATACGCTGCGGCTTTACTTGGTGTTTCAGCCTCGTTGAGCAGTAGCCCTGAGGAGAGAAGAAATCTCAACGCTACTGCGGCCTGGCGTTGGGGACTTGGCGATGGTGACGCGTGCACCGTGCTTCCAAATGTGAAGCGCAACGCGGAAGATCCCGCCGAAGATGCCAAGTGCGAGAAAATATACGCAAAGCTCAGAGATCTCGCCAGTAGCAGCGACTCCTCCAAAGAACGCGAAAAGCTAGAAAACTCAAGAGAGCGTTTACGGTGCGACGTTAGTCAAGTGCGAGCTTATTTAACCAAAGCTACTGAAAACGGATCGAAGTTGACCATTGGAGGTCTCTCGAATTTACCGAGCACGGACGATTTAGTCCTGGCGTTGGTCGATGCTCGAGAAAATGGCGGCTTAGAAGCCGCCTATAACTTCCATAAAGACCAAAATGGTAGAAAAGACTCGACGACCAATAAGAACAATCGTCAATCGAGTTCGCAAGGGTATCACAGAAACCCGTTCTTCGCCAACGGCGGTGGTTTTGCGCAGACGCTCGACGAGCAAGCCGAAACGGCGTTCATTTTGAACCAGTTTGTCAACGCAAACTTCTTACCGTCCTCGTCAGAAACCGCGGCTGAACTCGCGTTGATTGTTGGTACGACGGCGTACGTGTTGCTCGTTTTATATCTCTGCGCCGGGGCCTTTCGTGTGTACAACAAAGTCTCCTCTAACCGAGCCGGTCCAACCGTCGCGCATAAAAAGAACGGACCCGGATCCGGGCATCATCACCATCACGGCGTATCTCCTCAATTGAGAGTATGTCTGCGCACCATGGCAATGTCGCCATTTACCGCTGGATGGATGATGGCGAAAGAACCGGCAAAGTTTGTATTCGATTTACTCAAATCGACGATTTCGTTCGCGCTCGGAACACTTTTATTATTCGCCGAGGAAATCGTGCGTTCGATTAAAGTGTTCGTGAGGGACAGTAAAGCGTACGCGAAAGTGTTCGGCGGTAGCACCAATAAAAACAACAAAAATGGCAACAGTACTGCAAGTAATAAGAAGAAACATTTTGAAAAGAATAACAACAACAGCAACAATGGTGCCGAGACGCAACACGCCGGGAATAACGGCGAGTCTTCGAAAAAAGCCAACGGGAAGAAGAAAACGAATAATAATAATAATAATAACAATAACAACGGCAAATCGTCCTCCGTGCTTCTTCGCGACGAGTCGAGCAACAACAATTCACCGACAGCCTCCTCGGCAGACCCGGACACGCCGCGCGTCAAAAGCGAATGGGAAGCGGAAGAGGAAGAGCGTCGCCAGCGCGAAGAAGAAGAGGAAATGCGTCGACACGCGGCGTTGAGAATGTCCGAAAAACGTTTACTCGACGCGGCGATTGAAAGAGAACGCGAACAGGCGCGTTTAGAGCGCGAAGAGAAGGAAGAAAAAGCACGGTTGGCAAAAGAAGCGAAAAGAGCGGAGAAGGCGGCACAAAAAGTCTTGAAGAGTAAAAGCGCGTCTAACTCGCCGTTAACGAGTCCGCGAACGGCGATAGGCGATGCCCCTCCTGGATTCGAGCACTTATCGCCGAGAGCGCAAGCGAACGGGACGCAACAACCGCGACCGGGTTTTACGATCCCACCTCCGGTTCCTCCCGGGCTACCACCAACCCTTTCGCCGACGAAGAAACGAGACGGCGCGAACAACAGTGCGAGTAAACCGCTACCGCCACCGTTACCGAAATCTCCACCACCGTTGAACCAACCGATGAAACGAAACGCCGTCACCGCGACGAACGGCGGCGGCGCGATGCTCATCACCCCCGCCATGCTCCGCCAAAGCAGCATCGACGCGCCGACGCACCCACCCACCCGCCGCTTTCAATTCGGCGACGACGTTCCCACGCAACCTTTCATCGGTAGTTCAAACAACAACAACAACAACAACAACGTCGCCCCCGCGGCGCCGCCGATGCCTCCCGGAGCGCAAGACCAAGACGATTTAGTCATGTCCATGCTCGAAGGCCTTTCGGACGACGACGGAAACGACGAAATACTCGACGATGAATTCAACGACGACTTAAACAGCCCGACCAATCGAATGGATGGTAGTACTACTGGCGGTTTGTTCGGTAAATGGTCCGGTTTCTTTTAGCGGATAAAATGTAGCATTTTTTACTGAAGCGTTTTCAACCACAAGACAGTCCACACAAAAAATTCATCATTCTCATCAATGCGTTTGCGCGTTCGCTCACCGCTCGGCGTCGCCAATCTCACGGTAGTCTCAACAAAATCCGAGGACGACGATCCAACCTTGAACGATTTGTGTTCGGAAATTATTCGTAGTAATAATAGTATTCATAATAACAATAAACATAGAATAGCTGAAATCCGATTCGGGTTCGGCGAAACGCAAAGCACGGTTGACGTTTCGAACGCGAATACGAATGGAAAGGAATCGTTGAAAACGCTCGGGATTTCGGACGGAGAAACGATCACGGTGAAGTTTACAGAAGAAGAAGAAGAAAAAGAGGAGGAGGTGAAAGAGCAAAAACAATCAGGCGAGGCGACAGGTTTTAGGAATAACGGTAACGGTTTTGAGCCTACTCCTACTCCTACGAACAACGACGACGACAATAACGACAAGAGCGGCATGATGACTGAAGAAGAAGAGTTACTCGCGAGAGCGGTGGAAGCATCGATGTTGGAGGAAGGGAGAATGAGAGCCGCCGAGATTACGAAGAGCGCGCTCGATATTGACGACGACGGAACCGTCGCCGTTCGGAAAGTCATCGACGCGGATAACTCGTGCTTATTCAACGCCATCGGGTACGTGTTCTTCCGGAGTTTAGCGAAAGCGAAAGAGTTGCGAAAAGTTGTCCACGACGCCGTGTTGAGCGACCCGGACACGTTTAGCGAAGCCGCCTTAGGGAAACCGCCGAAAGAGTACGCCGAGTGGGTGTTACGACCCAACTCCTGGGGCGGCCAAGTCGAACTGTTCGTCTTGTCCACGCACTTACGAAAACAAATCGCGGCGTACGACGTCCAAACCGGCCGAGTCGACATCTACGGCGAAGACCGTTTCCCACGCTCCGAACGAGGCCATCTCATCTACGACGGCTTACACTACGACGCGTTAGTCTTCGCCTACCCGGGTTTGGAAGACGTCTCGGACACGCACGTGACCGTCGTCGATTGCTCTCTCGAACCGAACTCAAAAATAAACGGATTCGACCGAAAAGCTCGCGCGTTGGCAAAAAAAGACCAGGAGCGAAGACTGTTCACCGATGTCGCCAATTTTTCGCTCAGGTGTTTAGTCTGTCAAACCGGCCTCGTCGGAGAAAACGAAGCCAGAGAACACGCCAAGAACACCGGGCATACGAACTTTGGAGAGTATTGATGAAAAATACTCTACTCTAATAACCGCGCGGAAAAAAGAGTTTGAACAACAACAACAACAACAACAACATACTACTTCATAAAACACATCTTTTGCGCCGCTCTAGAAAGAAAGAGAGAAAGAAATTAAGAGAGAACTCCCTCGAGACCTCCAAAAGCGCTTTTAGTTCTACATAGATAATAAACACACGCGTCAACGCACAACAAAGCTTACGCTTTCTTCTTCTCACCGTAAGGAGTCGCACAGGCATTTGAGGCGTCAAAATTTTGCACATTTTCCCGCCTTTTTTAAAATTTTGGGCAAAAATTCAAAAAAATTCATCTTCACAATTTTACTCGTCTTCTGTATATACAATAGTGTATTGCGATCATCTTTAGTATCATAACGCGCGCGTGAACATTCAGAGAGTTTGCAAACGTGAACGTTCAATCGAGGAAGAGGTAAAGGTTTGAAAGAACGCGTGGAGGCGCGCTTTTTGTAAAATACATATCTTTATAATAAGAAGAAATAAAAATGCACATCAAATCGGTCGTCGTGGAAGGTTTTAAAACGTACCGCGACCAAACGTCGGTGGATTTAACCGCGAACTTGAACTGCATCGTCGGCGCGAACGGGTCGGGGAAATCGAACTTATTCCACGCGATTCGATTTGTATTGAGCGATGTTTTTGGCACGTTGAGAGCGGAAGAAAGGCAGAGATTGTTACACGAAGGCGCCGGGCACGCGGTGATGAGCGCGTACGTGGAGATTGTTTTTTGCAACAAAGATCGGAGAATGCCGGTGGAACGAGACGAGGTGCGATTGAGACGAAACATTGGTTTGAAAAAAGACGAGTATTATTTGGACAAGAAACACGCGTCAAAGACGGAGATTGTGAATTTGTTAGAATCCGCGGGATTTTCGAGGACGAATCCGTATTATTGCGTGCAGCAAGGAAGAATAACGAAGATGGCGACGATGTCGGATAAAGAGCGGTTGGAGTTATTGAAGGAAATCGGAGGGACGTCGGTGTACGAGGAGAAGAGAGAAGAGTCGATGAAAATCATGAAGGAGACGAAGACGAGAGAAGACGCGGTGAAAGAAACCGTGACTTTTATCGAAAGTCGTTTGGAGGAGTTGGACGAAGAGAAGGAGGAGTTGGAGAAGTACGTGAAGTTGGACAAGGCGAAGAGGAGCATCGAGTACGCGATTTACGATAAAGAGTTATCGGAAGCGAGGCAAAAGTTGGACGACGTGGAGGAGAGGAGACGACACGCGAGCGAACGGGCGAGGATGACCGAGGAGGAAACGATTGGCGCGAAAGCTGAAGCGAGAGAGTTGGAAAAAGTGACGAAAAACGCCGAAAGAGAGATTGAACGTTTATCGAGAGAAGCGATGGGGATCGACGTGGAAAGGAAAGAAATCGGCGAACGACGAGCGACGAAAGAATTAGACGTGCAAGATTTACAGGAATCGATCGAGCGGTTCACGCTGCAAAAAGCGGACGCTGAGGACCAGAAAACGTCCGTGGAGGAACGAGCGAAGGATATTCGCGACAAGTTGAGCAAGGCGAAACCAAAGTTTGAAAAGGCTAAGGAAGACGAGGATGCCAAGCAATCGGAGGTTTTACAGTGTGAACGTAAATTGAACGCGTTGCACGCCAAACGCGGACGATCGGCGCAGTTTCAAACGGAAAAACAAAGAGACGAATGGATCGACGAGCAAGTGAAAAATACCAAGGCGACCATCGCGTTGAAAAAGAAAGAAATCGAACGAAGCGAAAACGATATCAAAGATATCGAACAAGAAAAGGAAAAAGATAAAAAAGAGTTGGACCGATTGGAGAAACAGTTACAGTCCGCCTCGAAAGAGTTGCAAAAGTTGGACGACGAACACGAAAAGTTACTCGCGAAGAGGAATAAAGTACAAAACGAACGCAAGACGTTGCAACGCAAAGACGCCGATTTCGACAGCGAGTTGGCCAAGTTAGGCGAAGACGTTCAAAAGTACGAGAAGCAGCTGGAATACAGCATGGCGAGAGATTTGCACAAAGGTTTAGCCGCGGTGCAAAGAATCGTGAACGAACGCGGGATTACGGGCGTCCACGGACCTTTGATCGAGTTGATGGAATGCGATAGTCGCTTCAACTCCGCCGTCGAAGCCGCCGCTGGAAACCAGTTATTCCAAATCGTCGTCGATAACGACGATATCGGAAGCGAAATTATTAAGCACTTGAACAAAGAGAAAGGTGGACGCGTGACATTTTTGCCGTTGAATCGTTTACAGATGCAAAACGTGAAATATCCGGAGGATAAAAACGCGTTCCCGTTGTTAAACAAAATTACTCGGGACGAGAAGTACAACGTTGCGTTCAGCCAAGTCTTTTCTCGAGTATTGATTTGCAGAAACATCGATGTCGCGGCGGAAATGTCGAAGACGACCAACTTAAACTGCGTGACCATGGATGGCGATACCGTTTCCTCCAAAGGCGTCATGAGCGGAGGTCACCGAGACGCAAACAAATCTCGATTGCAAGCCGTAAAAGCGGTCAAAACGTGCGTGGAAAGGCGCGAAGCGTTGAAAGAGGAAGCTGGAAAGGTGAAAACGGAGTTATCGTCGTTGGAGCAAACCGTTTCGGTGGCGGTTGGTGAAGTGCAAAAAGTCGAATCCAACAGACGCCACGTGGCGCAAACCGTCGATCGATTAAAGACAGAGTTGAGACACTTCTCTGAAACGTCGACTCGATCGGAACAACTCACTCGACAAAACGCGGACGCGATTAAATCCATGCGGGATGAAATCGAGTTGGCAGAGCTGGACGCGAAAGATTTAGCTAAAGAGAAAGAGACAAAGTTGGACGTGCAATTAACCGCGCAAGAGAAGAAAGAGTTCGAGGAGCTCAATCCCAAGTTAGCTTCTCTGAAAGAAGAACTTTCCAATTTATCCGCGGCGAGAGTCGAGTTACAAGCGACGTGCGAATCGTTAGAAGAAACCTTAAAATCGAATTTAGAACGCTCGCTGAGACGTTTGGCGAACCAAACGACTGAAGTCGACGTCGAGGCGAAAACGAGAGAGTTTCAAAAACTCTCCGCGCAACTGAAAGCGTTGAGAGCGGAAGAGAGCGAAATCAACGAAAAGCACAAGAAATCGGTGAAAGCGCTCGCCGATGCTAAATCAGACGGAGATAGTCAAAAGATCCGATTAGAAAACCTACGAGCGAAAGTTGAAGACGTTCGAGGAAACCTGGGCAGCGATGAACGCGAGATGGAAGCTTTAGCGTCGAAACGCGCCAACTACGCGGCAAAAGTCGACGCCATCCAACGCAAAATTCGCGACGTCGGGTCCTTACCCGCCGACGCGTTCGAAAAGTACAACAGCTACACGCCAGAGCAGTTACGAAAAGAACTCGGTAAGACGAACGAAGGCTTGGGCCAATTGTCGCACGTGAACAAGAAAGCCATCGATCAGTGGGAACAGTTCACTGAACAGAGAGACGAATTGAAAGAACGTCGAACGGAAATCGCGGAGGCGTCGAAGAAAATTTTGGAGTTGATGGAGCATTTAGACCGTAAGAAAGACGAAGCGATCGAGAGAACGTTTAAACAAGCGAGTTTGAACTTTAAGGAGGTCTTTTCGCAACTCGTGCCTGGAGGGAAAGGCGAGTTGGTCATGCAGAGGAAGAAGGCGGTCGTTCCGGAAGTCGGTGGTACCGCGACGGCGGATGAAAAGTCAAACGCTCCAGCTGCCGCTGCAGTCAACGCGGCTGCCGGTTTCATGGATAAATACTCTGGCGTGAAAATCAAGCTTCACTTTGGCGGCGGCGGCGAAACCATGCAAATGAAGCAACTCTCCGGCGGTCAAAAAACCGTCGTCGCCGTGGCGCTCATCTTTGCCATTCAAAGATGCGACCCGTTGCCGTTCTATTTGTTCGACGAAATCGACGCCGCGTTAGATCCGCAATACCGAACGTCCGTCGCGGCGATGATTAGTGAAAGAGCCGAGAAAGGAACGCAGTTTGTTTGCACGACGTTTCGACCGGAGATTGTGCGCAAAGCGAACCAGTTGATTGGCGTTTCGCACGTCAACAAAGTTTCCATCACGCAAAAAGTAGACGTCAACGAAGCGTTGAGATTCGTCGGCGATACTACGGAAGGCGTACCTGAGAGCGTTTTGACGCCTGGGACGAAGAAGCGAACGACGGAAGCTGCGAATAAGATGAAAAGAGCACGTCAAGAGATTGAAGCCGAAGGTTGATGGAGAAGAAGGCGCGAGAGATGGGAAGAGAGAGAGAGGGAGAGAACACATACAACACATAGACACAACAACGAATAAAACAAAGCACGAGTGTATTCCTATTTCTGATAAACAATATATACATACATAATATTAAAACAAAGAGTTCCAACGCGTTTAGTTTTTGCCGCCTCTGTATTTGTGGTCGTCGTCATCGTCGTGATCGTGGTCGTCGTCGTCGTCGTCTTTTCTCCCCCGCGCCCGCTTTCCGTGCTTTTTGCACTTCCAATTTTCGGGAACTCGAAACTGTTCCAACCCAATATTTTCACTTCCTAATTCTTCCGGAGGAAACGTTTCGCCTTCAAATTTAACAGTCGTCTCCCAATCCCCGTCGTCGTGCGCGTGGTGTCGCATCCACATAGGCGGTTGCGGCCAGAAGTAGTCCACGATTGGATTGCGCGTGAACTCGCCGCCGCGCTTTTCTTCCATTTTCCCTCCATCGTGCATTCCGTGGTGCTTCTTCCATTTCTCGCACTTCTTCGGGTGCGCTTTACACCACTCCATTTTCCTTCGCATCATTTGACAGTGTTTCATAACTCCGACGACGTTTACTCCCAGCAAGAGAAAGAACGCGAATTTAAACGGGTTTTTGTGTCCTCGTCGCCCGTGATGATGATGCTTATGATGCGGGCACCCTCCATCCGTGTCCAAATCTTCCTCAAGAAATGCGTGTCCGAGTTCTTCTTCGTACCCTTCCTTCTTTGCCTCGCTCGCGATAAAAACCGGAGGTATTCTCGTCGTTTCCTGCGCACTATTCTCCATGGTATGCGTTCAGCGTATAGGTTTTCGTTTTT
>MDSV01192684.1_pt1 | contig 10587 bp, 8 predicted proteins | sample 810851 | NCBI WGS metagenome assembly MDSV01 (sample SAMN05326640, study PRJNA326480) | marine metagenome | isolation source: seawater | place: Atlantic Ocean: North East | collected 2012 | reverse complement strand
TAATGATTGAAAGGCGCTTCAACTGAATTTTCAGTTGGTGGCACAGGTTGATTCATCCCGTAAATCGCGACCGACGAAGTGAACACTATATTCTTCACGCCCTGCCCATCCATTGCATTCAGGACGTTCCGCATCCCTTCGACATTCACATCGTAATAGAGCGAGGTGGGCGACACATCATCCCGATGCTCGGCGGCAAGTAGAATCACCGCATCCTGTCCAGATAACTGAGCAGCAAAGGATTCAGGCTCTCGCACATCACTCGTTTGTGTCGATGCTCCATGCAGAGCACTCGGCGCTTTATCGAGATTGATAACAGTGTTAGCGACTTGGAGGAGTGAAATGAGGCGTGTTCCGACAAAGCCAGAACCACCAAAAATACAGATATTCATAAGAAAGATAGTATGAAGGTATTAAAGTGTTAATGTATGAAGGCCAGACACTACAACGAATCAAATAAGTCGCGGTATTGCAGCTTGGTTACATCGTAGGAATATTTTACAACCGCTTCGTTTCTAGAATTCTCAGCCATCTTAACTCGTAAGTCACCTTCATTCCTTAAACTTAAGATTTGTTCAGCCAGTTTTCTCGGTGACTCTGGCGAAACCGCGACACCGAGCTTTGCTTCACGAATAACATCTGCAACTTCGGAATTATCATCGACTACTCCGAGGATTGGCTTGCCCGCTGCCATTAGATTATAAAGCCGCGACGGCACACTGATGCCAGCCATCCCCTTTTTGAAGGCAACCACCGACACATCGGCCGCATTCAGCGATGTGTTTAATTCCGCCCGATCCACAAAAGTGCAAAAAGTTACATTTTCTAATTCGAGCTCACCTGCTAGCGCAACTACCTCCGCTTTACCACTGCCCTCCCCGATGAACAGAAAATGAACATCATCTTCATCTTCCAGTAGTTTCGCTGCTTCAATCATACTAAAAAGATCGTGCGTGCGCCCATGGTTACCAGAATAATGTACAACGAACTTGTCGGTTAGATTCAGTTTTTTCAGTAACGCGTTCTCCGCCTTGGGCATTGGTGTAATCACATCGGCATCGCTCCAATTCGGAATGACTACCACCGGTGCTAATCCCTTCGATTTACCCTCAACCAGGCGTGCCATATCGCGACCAAGTACAACCACACGATCCGCGGAAGCATATAATTTACCATTGGCGCACGAGAGCATCCGGAAGAACCAGTGACTTGATTGCATCAATCCCAACGGCACAAAGACATCTGGGTAGACATCATGCACCAGCAAAACGAACTTTGCCCCTTTCAAACAGCAAACCAAGCGAATTAGGAAAGGTAATAGCGGGGGGTTTGTAACCACCAACACCCTGTCATCTCGTTTAATCGAAAACAACGCACGCCATCCGATCGAAAGACTTGTCGTTGCAAAATTTAACAAGCGCCCCCATATTTTGCGCGGATCACAAGTCGTCGACCAGCATCGTAGAATAGTAACGCATTTACGCTCCTCTAACTTAGGAGCCTTAATACCACGCTGATTATAGCACGGTTGCGCACAGAGCACATGTACTACGTCTTTTACAGCAAGCCCTTCGGCAATACCCGTTAAAAAATGACCCGTTGCATTCTGCTCGGGGTAATAGAGTTCAGTTATAACCAGAATCTTCATAAATATACCTCTTACAAAAGTATATCACCAATCTGTATTACGCAGGTGCTTTCTTTTAAGCTGATACTTGTGCCTAAACACCCGAGAAAAATAAAGCCTTCAAAACTCGTAGCCAAAATGATCAATTTCGTATTTGTAGAGCTCACACACCCTTTGTTTCAAAGTATCGTCATAATATTTGCGATAATCTTTGGTACGGTCTGAAGAATTTAAATGAGGCACTTGCTTGTAACTACAGTCCACTCCTAAAGACTTCACATATTTTAGTAATTCATGGTCTATTTCTTCAAACTGCAGCACTTTATCGACCATCAGTTCGCCCTTCTCATCACCAACAAAATTAACTAATGAGGTCGGTAATCGATCGCGAACATTCAATCGGGTGACATACTGAGCAAAAGTCGGTTCTGGAAGAAATGAACCTCGCATACGCCATAAAAACCCTCGAAGTCCTCCGACCTTATCTTCCTTACGTATCTTAAGATAATGATGATATAATGAAACCACTCGGTCATACGGATTACGAACAAAACAAAATTTTCGATAAGAGCTCCAATCCCAACCTCTATGCTCGAATACAGCTTTGAGCTCCAAGGGGTTAATGTGATTAAAAAATGGGAAGTCCTCGCTGACCTCGGTCTTATGAACGCTAATCACGTCAGAATATGGATCCAAAACGTCTCTTACGGTGGTGCTACCCGTCCGAGGCGTCGCAAAAAAAATAAACTTATATTTATGTGATATACGCATGCCAGTACTCTCCAGATCTTTAAGTGAATATCTGAACCAGATTCGTCGAAAAAATCCATAATATTCCGTGAATACGTCCTGCAAGAAATCCGGCACACTCGATAGCAGTCCAGGATTCCAGTTTCATGATGGACCCCCTTCTTTAGGCAATTCGGGTTCCTGCAAATTCATAATGACCGAAATTAGACGCTCCAAGTGCACTTCGCGCCTAAAATTAGTTTCATAATGTACTCGTGCAGAAGCACTCATCTTCTCATAGCGTTGTGCATCAGCCGTCATTTGAACCACACTAGTAGCAATTGCCTTTGGATTCTCTGGTTCGACTAAAAAGCCGCTAACACCCTCTTCCACCAGCTCAGGTATCCCCTTGTGGTAACAGCTAATCACTGGTGTAGAAAAAGCCAGTGCTTCAATGATGCTTAGAGGCTGTCCTTCCCAAGTGTAACTGGTTGGAAGCAGAAATATATTAGCCTGCATAAATTGCTTTTCTTTGGCCGCCCCTAGTACCTGCCCGTGATAGGTAACACAATTCGATAAATTATGACTCTTAATATAAGCATGTAAGGTTGTAAAATCATACACTTCTAATACCGATTCTACCTTTGCGTCTACAAAGGAACCGCACAAGTTTAGGTGGTAGCGTCCGGGCTGCTCCACTTCCAATAGCTGCATTGCCTCCAGCACGTCAAAGAATCCCTTAGATGGCATCAAACTAGATAGATACAGAAGAGCCACCCTCTTTTGATCTCTTAGATTTTTATCCTCTGCGGGCGGTTCATTAATTCCTAGTGTCAGCCCATTTGGAACCACCACTAGTTTAGAATGCACAAATTCACCTGCACAATAAAACTGCACTTTGAGCAATTCACCCAAGACTACGATCGTGTCTGTTCGCTTTAGATTAGAGCGAATCAACCGCTGCAGCCAAGGTCCTGAATTTACATAGAAATCCTCAAATCCACCACCATGCAAATGTAGCACCGTACGCCGGCAGAGTAGTTTTGCAAAACCAACAGTTAAGTAGTCACGGATAAAGCCCAATGATGAGGTCGACATCGTGGCATAGTATATTTTGCAGCGAAATAGATTACAGCAGACAAGCCCTATCACGCAAAGCGTATCTAGGGCTCTAGTAAACGAAAAAGTTCCAGACTTTGAAACGTTAATACCACGAGTTGCATCCACCACCCTGTGTGAGATATTGCGTCCCTCAAGGCCCTCAACAAGCAGGTCAAAAGCAAGTGCGACACCAGTAACTGCTGCTGCAGATCGCGGACCGCATAAACAAACCTTAAACTTAGTCATACAAGTTAAACTTATAGTCAGCACAAAGCTGACTATAAAAACTAATGTCCTCAGGCGAAAATAATTCTCTCCATTGTGAAGTCTTACCGCTTCGAACGAATTGATGCCCGTCTTTGAACTCTTTTTTCAACGCTTGGCTGTTAGCCTGTGCCTTCCTCATAGAGGAAAAATCTGATGCCTCAATAGCCAACTTAATTTCTGCTTCACTACGCTCGATCCCGTAGAATTCTAGTAATTTTAGAAATTCAAGATATGGGTTACCCTTGATCCCCTCATAAGTGAGTATCAACTGGGCATGCTTTACCCAACTCTGATAATGAGAAATACATGCCCGAGCTCCCATGCGTGGATGACGCAACATATCCGATACCGTGCCTGAGAAGTTATAATCGTTTGACCCTAAAGCGTAATGGTAAAAACTAACTATAATATCTCTAGGGTCTCTAATTATGAGTACAACATTTTTACCCCCAAATATCGGATTATAGCGTTGATGGGTCTTTACTACCCTAGAACATTCATCAAAGCTCCAAGGTAGGAACATACTCCTATTCGCAAATTCCGGCATTAATCTATTTGCCGCGTCCATAGATATACCTTGCTCATCGCTGCGCTGACACAAAATTTGGTAAAGGAAGTAGCGTACCCATGTGCTACCAGCCTTAGGGAATGAGACCAGTAATCGGTCAGAGGTCTTAATATTGATCGCCGAATAGCTCCACAATAAGGTACGATTACATAACCAGTTAAATCTATCTAGGTATTTAGCTATCACTGTTGTAGAGAATTTTGTTTAAAAATTAATACCTTCCTAGGGGCAGAATCCAAGAGACTAAATTGTAACAACATAAAATTAATTATAAAAAGATAATAACTGTATCTAAGAAACTCACCTACCAAAATTTGTGAACAGCGCTCTACGTTACTGACCTTTATATATAATCTCCACATGTTGCTCTCCGGCTGAACCCATCTGCAATAATTCATCCACTCGGCGCTGTGCCTTAGCCAACAGGCGCTCACGGTTACTTTGCTTTGTAATATCTACGAGCCGATCTGCAAGTTCCGCTACATTGCCTGGAGTATAAAGGCTTACCTCGCCTTTTGAGTATTCAGTTGGTATCCCACCGACCATAGATGCAATAGTTGGCACACCATGCAAAATAGACTCGTCGATGCAGCGAGGAACCCCCTCTGTTGTAATCGTTGGCAAAACATGTACATCGACTTCTCCCCACAACATTGACTTTTCGTGCTCAGACGAAAGCCACCCCAAGAATTGTATCTTGTCATCTAAGCCTAATTTAGCGACGTACTCTTCAATTTCAGCACGATCTGGGCCGTCTCCCGCTATGAGCAACTCAACAGACCAATTGCATAATTCCTCGCTGAATTTCGAGAATGCATCTAACAGGCTTTTATACCCCTTTCCCCAGGCAAGGCGGCTCATTGTCATAACTTTGAATGACCGGGCTTCCTCGCAGTATTCGTAATCATGCTCAAAACGCTTAACTTGCGTGATAGGTGATGTAAGAAATACTGATCTATTCTTTTCCGATGCCAGTGAAACGAGAGAACGACCACGCGCAATAACGCGATCGGCAAGAGATAAATACATATTGCACAAAAGAATATATAATCTGTCTACAAGCGGGACTGAGGAAAGCCTAGTCTTACCAGTAAAATCAAATGGATTATCGGCCAAATAAATCGAGATAGATTTGGCGATTAGCTTATATAATGGGATGTAAGGCGCAATGCGAGTACCTGCAGGCATATAAAAAAAAAGCTCTTGTCTTGGCGCTTTAAAAATCAGCGATAAGCCAGATAGAATAACTCCAAATCTAGAGTTCGAATAATATGTGACCTTAAACTCATCATACTGCGGCAACATCTGGGCACTTATTGGAACGGGAATAAATACCTCCAACTCATCAACACCGCGCGCAACTTGCATAAAGTAGTCTAGAATATAGCGATCCAAGCTATAAACATTTTCATTCTCACTAACAAGGTAGCCCAATCCCCAGATGATCAATCTTCTTTTTTTCATACTTGGCTGGAATTTAAGATATTAGTCATAACCTAAAAAGTACTCCTCTTTAAACAAATTTATTTTGCCGATTGGCTGGCCTACATACAACGATGAGTAAACCCATAAGTAGCCAGAGAAGATTCGTTCCCCACTGCGAATGAGTCAGATTATAGATAAAAAAAGAGAGCATTACTCCGTAGAATGGCACCTGCGAAGCATTAGCGCGCATTAACTCCGATAAGGAAAAAAACCTCCTGCCTAAGACATACAAAAAAGGAAGAGCAAGGACCCCGCCAGCATGCACTAAATCTATAACTACATTATGGACAGTCCTAAAATACCCTGGAGAGACTTGGACAGAGCCAAATCCAACACCAAATGGTCTAGTAAGAACGTTTTGAAGTGCAATACGCCATAATGTAAAACGCCCCATATCTGTTTCTCTAGCAGTTAGGTTTTGAGGCATCAAAGTTTTTAACTGTGAACTGAAACGTATCCAAATATCGGGGTAAACAAAAACCAAAGCCAAAGAAATAAAAAATCCAGCTATAGTAAATATAAGAACTCGTTTTATCTCGAAACGATAAGATAAAACAAACATATAGACGCAAATTATAGATACTGTCGCTAAGTAAGCTCCCCTTGAACCCGCCAAAACCATGCCATATAGTAAAATTACAGTATTCACAAAATAATAACTACGTAGTAAAACGCCAACAGCACTTCCCATTGAAAACCATAACGTTATCGGAAGCACTAAAGTAACATAAGACATAAGCTCTGTTCTAGAGCGGAAAGGACCGCTCATACTGAAAAGATCATCAACTAGGTCTGAGTATTCGCTGAGGCTTATCCTTCTAGCAATCTCATTAAAGTGCGGGATTTCCACATAACCTGAATAGTCTATTATTGACAAGGCTACCATCGCAGTAACTGCGCCTGAGGCGCAAGCTAGCAAGAATGTAAGATACCTTGGACCAAATCTAATATTAGATACTGCTGCAGCAAACAAAAGGAAAACCAAAAACATACTAGCTCTCACGAATGAAGCTAAGGGGAAGGGGCTAAAAAAGGACCCGAACATTGCTCCTAATACAAATAATACTCCAAAAAGTAATATTGGTTCATTGCGGAAAGACTGGTAAAATTGAGGTCTTAAAGCGCCCAATCCAACGACGCACAGTACGAGTAAAGTTGATACTCCAATGGGTATAGCACCTTCTATTATATCAAAAACGCTTCCCCAGGGCGCAAAAAGAGCTAAGGCAATTAGAGCTATACGAGAACCATGTTCTTGTGCATTAAATCTCATGATTTTACTATATTTATGATGAATAATGCGGCACCATCATGTTTAGTCTAAGTCGTTTTTACCAGATACAAATTTTCCAGCGAGACTAAGTCGTGATTTTTTAGACAACAGTAATACGTATGACAAAAAGGACAGCAATGAGGTGATAAATATTGAGTCAATTATCAATCCAACCCAAGTGTCTGAACGAACAAAAGCACCTGCACAATAGCATAAGTAGAGTAGAAGTATACTGGTAACTAGCCTTAAGCTTAAAGAGCTTTTAATTTGCAAAAATGAATTTACCATTTTGGGGAAGCGGAAGCTGGTAACGCATCTTCCGGCAATGAGGCCTATGAATATAGCAGACATATTAGGAAGCCAATAAACATACAGCGCCCACCCCAATACCAACCCTAAGGAGGCTCCTGCAGCACCCCAGGCGACTTTGTTGTGAATCTTTAGAGTGATGTCTTGTATTTGTCCTTCACAGCGCAGCATGGCTAATTGGATCATCAACACGACCATTAGGAGATTAGGGATATCGCCAACATAGTAGCTGTCACCAATCCACAACGTCACGAATGCTTTATTCAAAGCTAAAATACATCCACCAAAAATAATTGCGAGACAGTAAATGACTTCGCGGGTGGCAAGAACAAATTCAATCAGTCGATCCAATTTATTAGCGCCAAACAATGCTCCTAGGCTTGGAGTAATAGCGACACATGTTTTCATACAAACAGCGACCGCTAATTGAGGCACATATGAAGAGAATACAAATGAAGACACCGCAGCTGCGCCAACTAAAGAGCCTATAAGAAGGACTTCAGAGACGAGCAAAAGCCTTGCAATGAAGGACCACATTAAAACCCAAGCACTAAAGTTCATAAAGGTCTTTAGTTGAGGTTTTTCAGGACGAAGAACGCCAAGCCATGGGACTGTCCTTCTACATATTATATAAAGTGTTGATGTCTGCAGTAAGGCGACAATTAGGTAAACGGCTGCAAGAGAAATTAAACTGTAGCCTAAATAAGCTAGGTAAACTACACCTAGATTAGCCACAAGTAGCCAACACATGTGGGCAATAGTCGATCTATATGACCTGTTTATTCCGACTAAAATTGCATCAGGTAATCCCAGTAGAGGGCTGAATAGAATGTTCATCCCTAATATGATTCCAACCGTACGAACGAGTTTTATATCCTCAATTTTGATGCCGTTGATAAGCGTTGGTAAGACATATACAAGCGACGCTAGAACAAGAAAAGAAATAGGAAAAAATATCAGAGAAAAAGCAATAGCACTTCCTACAGACCTTTGCTTATCCTCAACCGACATATCATGTCCTTTACCTTCACCATTTGCGATCACCCACCTGAGGGCTTGGGTAGCCCTGCCTCCTGCGATTGAAGCAAAATTTAAACATCTCTGGCATACTTTCCAGATACCAAAATGCTCTACCCCTAAAAATTGAACTAAAAGTGGACTGACAAAAAATGAAATCACCGACTCGAAGAGAAAGTGTATATAATACGCGAAAGCGTTTAATTTTGCCTTATTTAAAAAGGAACTACTCATCTCCAGCGTTTATCTTAAACCATCGAAAAGTTTCGGCAGGGGTGACCTCGCTAGTGTCAATAGTCGAGAATGGCATCCCCTGCTTATCAATTACAGTATATGCTTCATCATAGTCTGTGCAAAATTGGATAAACTCTTCAAACTCTAGAAACTTACCACGCCCTGCTTGCAACGGCCGCTCCTGAACCCTTTGATATAATATGTCAACAGGTGCCCTCATCCTGTAAATATGCCTAGTAAAGCGCTTGATACACGCAACATCCTTGTCACTAACAATCAAATCACTAAATCCGTCCATATGTGCTCTTGCCAAAAGAAAGACTGGGCCTTCATCAAGAATAAGATCCTTACACGGCGACTTTTTCTTTGCTTCCCATCTACGCATAAGGTCAACCGAAACCTTAAAATATAGGTAAACCCTTACCATACCCCGGTTACGCGTCCTCCGATATACGCGAAATAAGGCGGGGCCATATAATAATATATTTTTAAGGATAAGAATACTGTGTTTTCTGGCAGGCAGAACGGATGCGAAATTTGGGTAGCTTTGGGGCAGTGCGCTAATCAATGTAGATTTCCCGCACCCGTTCAATCCGACGAGCTCAACACGTAGATAAGGTCGCGAAAGGCGCTCCAGCAACCCCTCGAGAACTATACTCAAAACCTCTTCACGAGAATTTTCATTTGTATTAATCTCGATGCCATATGGCGCGTGCCAATCATTATTCCAAATTTGACCAGAACGGATCAACAATTCATCTGGATCATCTTCAGGCCGACGCTTAAGTGCAATTACTGGATCTAATTTAAGCACAAAGAGTGCATCCACGCCCCGGATCTTTGCATAGAGCCCCTCTTCTCGCTTTATCAGCCTTTTATACTTTCCGTTGGCAATCTTGTAAACTCGCGGGCAATCCATCGACGTGACTCCCTCCAAGGGAATGCGATCCAAAAGTACAATCGTTCCTTTGTCTCGTAATCGCTTAGCAAGCATAAATGCATGTTTACGATCATATGCGATTGCCAAATAACCTAAAGCCGGTCGCACGTCATATTGCCTTAAAAGTTGGGCGCATCGACCGATGACTCTTACAATAAAGCCCATAACGCTCATTTTGGGTCGCCCGATATGAACTCTTTTAACTTTGAATTGACTGCCTAAAATATCATAAACAGCTCTAAGTGTGGTTGTTTTTCCAGCACCATCTCCACCCACAAATGCAACTATCCTTCCACCATATTCCGGGGTTTTTCCTAGAGTGTTTTGAGAAGGAATTAACCTGGAAAGCCACGATTTAAACTTTATTTTTGCAATGCGAATTATAGAAACAAAATAAGACTTCCATTCACCGTGAGTCTTATATTCCCTCAACTCTAAGCTCAGGACTCGGGCACTTGCAAAATATGCCTTCAGTGACGAATTATTCTCAACAGTAGAAACACATTCATCGAACACTCTTCCTGATAAGTATGAGAAATCCGCTGCTAGTATCGCTTTGACTTCACTCTGATCTGCGCGGTCCCTCAGATCTAAATACTCACGGTATCCCTCCTCAGAAACAATCCCTTGGGTCTTACGTGTTTTGAATAGATTAATTTTCTTTCTGAGACGTAGCAGTAGGAAGGGTGCGAAGGCATTTTTTAAAACCAAGCGAATGACTAAGACGATAAACTCGTGTTCTACTGATGGAATAAATATATTCTTATATTTACTCCTCCCCTCGATATAGCTAGCTTCTGCGGGCAGTCGATACTTCTTATCAAAATCATATCCAACTGATAATTGATAGTGTAGATGAACGTGGACCAGCTCCCTTTTAGTGGAGTCTATACCAACATAATGTGTAATTCCCTCCTGCCACGAGTCTTTCTCAGAGTAAGCACGAAGTATCTTTAATTCATTAAAAATCTGATTGAGCTGATCCGCATCCTCAGGGTTCACTAAAATGTCGAGGTCATCGATACCCGCAAGAGCTT
>MDSV01172940.1_pt1 | contig 10587 bp, 7 predicted proteins | sample 810851 | NCBI WGS metagenome assembly MDSV01 (sample SAMN05326640, study PRJNA326480) | marine metagenome | isolation source: seawater | place: Atlantic Ocean: North East | collected 2012 | reverse complement strand
CTGATAAATCCTCAACTATCCATGAATATGTAACCTCAGCATTATTTCCTGGCCTGTTAAAAGATACGCTAACATTATTTTCAAGTTGGGTTTGTTCAACATCATCTACAAACCACTTTAGTTTTAGCTTGGTAGGATCATAAACAGCATCTATTACAAAATTGATTGACCCACTTGATAATGCTGAACTTGAAGTTAATCCTTCATAATTAGATACTCCATTAATAGTATAGTTACCAAAGCCTTGATTCATAATTGAGCCATAAGCAAAACCCTCAATATTTACTTTTCCGTATCCTTGGTCTGCACCACTCTCCATTACTGTCCAATATAGGGGTCTGTATGTTTCATCTTCAGAATAATAAGTTCCTGGAATTACACCAGTTTTATTCATACAGTCTGAGTCAACATTTTCACCAGTAAAGTCTTCATTATCAGGGTATTGATTCCAAAAACATTCACAATCTTGGTATGTTCCATTGCCAACTTGATCTCTATAATAAATATCACCATCTGAATAGTTATAACAAATATCATAATCAATACCTGGAACGTTGTTTAAATCATCAATAAAATGCTTCCACTTAACATTATTTGGATTAGAGACTGAAGTTGTATTAATGTAAGTATCTGCTCTAGGTAAATCTTCACCATACTCAGACCCTGAGTCATATTCATCACCCATATATCCATGAGAATGACCAAGCTCATGCATTACCACCTCTTCAGTACCATTGGATAATTGCTGAATATTAATATTACCTTGTGCTACTCCACGCCCACTAAGAGAGGAAATAAATGCTGCTACATCATAATCAAATGCATTACGAATTCTTTCTCTACTAACATCACCAATACAATAAACTGTTGGCGTACTTGGATAGCAACCAGCTTCTATTTCAAATGCTGATAGACCTGTTTTATTAACTTCTTCAATTACTGCGATAGAGAAAAAATCTTCAATAAAAGGCGATGCATCAGAATCAATTAAGGTATTAACTGAATCTAAAACCTCACTTCTAAAAAATTCATAATTTTCAGAGGTAATTCTATCACCTATAAAAACATATTCTGTAGCAGCTGAGTCATCTGGACTACCAACTAAATAATATACATAGTGAGAATCAGAGGAACAGTTAGCCCCATCAGTATCACAATTATTCTCAATATCAATAGTATATTTATTTGAAATAAAATAAGCACTGAAACCATCAGCACATTGAGCAAGGCTTCCGTCAGATACACAAAATGCTATTTCTTGAAAACCCGCATTGTTTAAATCACTCATATTAAGAGTTATTTCAACTCGAGAGCTTACTTCTGGTGCAGTAAAAGAACCAGAAATTAGCTCATTTGAAATGTCGCCAAAGACAACAAGCTCAGAGACATCATTATCAACATCGCTGATACGCGCAATTACTGTTAGGGTATTATCAAAAATCATAGTGTTATTGTCGTAGTTCGAAAAATCACTAGTTATTTCTATTGTTGGACTATCATTTATAGGATTAATAGTTACATCAACGCTTCTTGTATAAGTAATAGGCCCACCAACTGGCTGTTGGTTTTCATCAATTTGAGTTGCGCTAAAAGTAATTACAAAATCATCTTCTCCAAAATAATTAGGAGAAGGTGAATATGTAAAAACTCCAGAATCATTAATGTTAGCAGTACCATTTTTTGCAGGCATTGAAATTGAGTAAGTGATATTAGACGTGTAATTAGTTGATGCAGAGAAATTACCAGTTAGATCTACATCTTCATTTGTCGAAAGAATTTTATCGAGACCTACTGTAAATGCAAATGGAGCTGCTCCACCACCGCCGCCTCCACATGAATATATAAAAAATAAAGACAAAGCTAGATATATGTTATTGTTATGCATAAATAGAGTATATATATTTCTTGCCCAAAAAAAAACCGCTGACAAGCAGCGGTTTTTTTATTTAAGTTTTATTAAAACTTGTATCTTAGACCAGCTTTAAAGATAGGACCATGGTCTTGATATAAGAACATCATTTCTTCATATCTTGAGAATAGTCTTACACCTTCATCGCCTATGTTAAGAGCTTCGACAAATACAACTGCGTTATCATTGATAACATACGATGCATTAAAGTCAATTTGTCCTCTAGCTTCAATGAATAATGGATTAAACTGATCTTCACCTGCATAACTTTCAGCTCTGTAGTTATAAGACAATCTTGCAGTATATTTCTCATCTTCATAGAAAACAGAAAGGTTTGCACCATCACCAAATCCAGGTAAAGCTCTTTGCTCACCAACTAGATAAGGATCAGCCTCTTCATCAGTATCAAGCATTGTTACGTTTGCTTGCATACCATATGGAGTTCCTTCAAAGAAATGTTGAAGCGATAACTCAACACCTGAGAGCTTTCCATCATACTTATTAACCGGTTGAGTAATATTGAACTGTGCTAAACCATCATTAGCATCACCAATACCAACCCAGTTAACACCTGAGACTCCATCAATAGCATAAGAGCCTGTTGGCCAACCATTAGCGCTATCAGCTGTTGGATGTGCATATCCTAAACCTACAAATATTGCTTCCCAACAAGCATTTGTTGGTCCAGGAACCCATCCTTGACCAGGACATTGACCTGCAAGATATGAGGTTTGTGCTAATCTAGAGTTAAATACATCGGGAACATTATTGAATGATCCAGTGTAGCTGTCAGCTCCATGATAGTCTTTGATTTCTTTAGAGAAAACATTTACAGCAAAGTAACTACCTTCTGCATAGTAGTTTTCATAAGCAAAGTCTAAATTCATAGAAGTGTATGGATCCATTGCAGGGTTACCACTTACTAATTGAGTTGGAGCTCCGTATGAATAGTTTCCTAGATCAAAGCCAGCTCTTGTTTGCCATAATGATGGTTGCGCAATAGTATCACTGACACCAAATCTGATTACTTCATTATCATTAAGACCAATACTAATATTAAAAGATGGTAGTAAATAATCGCTCGTTGAAGTTGCTTCATATGTACCTTCTTCTGTAACCATTATCAGACCTTGGTTTTGTCCATATTCTGGAGTACTCCAATCACCAAAACCCCAAACTGTATTAACAGGCACTGTAGCCATACTTGAAGCAGTTCTAGTGATCTCTTCGTATCTTAGTCCTAGCTGAGCTTTAACAGGCAAACCATTATACTCAGTATCAAAGTTAAAGTTTACAAATACAGATTCTGTTTCTTCAAGAATATTGTTTAATGAATCTGGTGTACCAGCACATAAAACACCTCTATTTGATGTTCTCACAGAACCGTTATATAGGTTAGTACCGTCATAACCACCAGCAAGCCAGCCTGTGTTTTCGCCATTTTCTACAGCATCGTCAGCTGTACAAGCTTCACTCCAGTTGTTGAGGTTAGTCCACCAAAGTGCACCATTACCAGTTGGATTGATATTACCTCTTTCCATCCAGTAAATTGCATCCTCAATTGACATATCAGCCCATTGGAAAGTACCTACACTTAAACCAGCCATCCAATCATCAGTAGTTGTCATAGTAAATGCATCATCTGGTGTTGCGACAACAGATGGCATTACAGGACTTCCTTCTGTATTACCAGCTACTATTTTTGAATTTGCATTGTAGTTGTCATATTCCATTTTTGAAGTTGAGATACCAAATTCAATACTTGAAAGATGATTAATGTTGTCAGAAAGATCTTCCCAAGTTGCTATTATTTGAGTTTGATTAACTGCTCCATCAGCAGTAGCTTCTGAAATATATGCTTCTCTAGGACCCATATCACCACCAACAAGAGTGTCAACAGCTGCTCCAGCTCTTAAATATTCCTCAGTAAATACAGGAATACTTCCTGTCATATCAAGCGTTCTTGCTCCAAGTTTTGCATGACATGATGTCCAATTACCATTCCATGTCTCCCATGGGTTTGCACCCCATTGACCACCAGCACCAAGACAACCATCCCAGCCACCGTTTGAATAAATCAATACATTATCTCCATTATTTTCAGATGCAGATGTTGATTCATGATGATCAATAGTTACATTAAAGTTTTCAGTGAATTGAATATCAAGATTTGCACCTTGAGATTTATTTCTTTTTACAGAATCACCATATATAAAATTATTATCCATAGCATTTCCATCACCATTACCAACACCTTGTGGAATAGTTGCAGATATCAATGCTCCATTATCATTTACAACATATGAGTCGATATCCCAACCTGCCCAGTATGATGATTTCTGTCTACCAGTTGTTTCAAATTCCAATGATGAAAAAGTATTATCTAAAGTTAATACTGCCTTATCAGTTAACTGAATCTGGAATGTTGCTTGAAAGTTCTGTCTTAATCTTTCATTGTCTTTAGCTTTGAAACCAACAATCTCAGGAGTGAATACAACCCCATCAGGTCTTCCTGTTCCAGTCACATTTGTAGCTGTTAAACCATAACCACCAGGAACCCAGGTAATTTCATTTGTTCCAACTTCTCTGTTATGTCTTTCTTGATGTGATCCTGAAACTGCAAAACCAACAGGTAAAGAATAGTCACCAAATTGCAGTTCGCTATCTCTACTAAATAAGAAATCAAATTCAGGTGTGTAATCATCACCTATTTCAACTTTAGTATCATTTACAGTTCTTACAGAAAAAGATGCTGCATCACCAGCAACTAAAGGTTTTGTAGTAATCATGTTTATTGTTGCTCCAATACCACCAGAAGGTAAAATCGCATTTGATGATTTATATACTTCAACAGCAGAAACACCATGTGAAGATATATCACCAAAGTCAAACCCTCTACCATGCTCGTATTGTCCAGCAACAGTAGGCATAGATCTACCGTTTAGAGTAACGAGATTAAACTGGTAACCTAGCCCCCTAACGTTAACTCTTGAGCCTTCAACGTTACTTCTATCGATAGTAATACCAGAAACCCTAGCTAATGATTCAGCAAGGTTTTGATCTGGAAATTTACCAATGTCTTCAGCAGTAATAGCTTCGGTAACACCAACCTTACTTCTTTTAAGTTCTATAGCGTCAATCAAACTTTGTTTAACACCAAGAACCACTACATCTTCTACTTCTTCTTCTGTTTCATCTTGTGCGATAACAAATGAAAAAGGAAGCATTAATAATAATGATAATAAATATTTATTCACGGAATTTTCCCCTTTTTATAAAAAAACAGATCAATTAGACATCATTGTAAGAAAAACGTCAAGAATTAATTAAAAATATATATTTTGTAAATAATTTACAGAATATATAAAATCTATTTACAAAAAAATATATAAAATTAAGTCTTAAAAAAAGACTTATTTATTAAAAATTTTCTTATCGCGATTCGCGAGGTTTTGATTCGTTTACAACAAGCTTTCTACCATCAACCTCAGCATCATTCAATGCAGCTATTGCAGCTTCTGCTCCATCGCTCATTTCAACAAAACCAAAGCCCCTTGAGCGGTTTGTCATTCTATCAGTAATGATTTTTGCAGATGTTACTGTACCGTGTTCGGCAAAAAGATTTTCTAAATCTTGGTCAGTCATGCCCCAAGATATATTTCCAACGTATATGTTCATATTTTAATGATTAATAAAAAAAAGCTATCTTACATGAAAAGTAATGATAAAAGTAAAAAAATTAATCATTAATAAAATTAATTGTTTCTTCGCCAAATTCTTCCCACCAATTAAGGCCTAATTTATGAATTTTTTCTAAATTTTCATCAGAAGCATCATCCAACATTTTATTAATATTACCTAATGGAGAATTAATACGAAGATAATTTTTATCAATTATGTTAGTTGCTATGTGGTTGTGAATTTCAGAGTCAAGAACCATGCCAATAATGTCGTTTCTTAACCAACCTACACCGCCCCACTTAGATGAACTTTCACCTTTGATTTTAATTTTGTTTTGGCCAGCACCAATACTAAGAACTTTAATAGTTTCAGTATTAAAATATTTTTTAGCATTTATAAATCCTATTATTGATGGATTATTTGTGACAACCCCTCCATCAATCATCCAGGAACCTGAGCTGATTTGATATGTTGGAAAATACATAGGTGCTGCACTTGATGCGCAAACAGCATCTACAAAAGAGATATTAGGGGTTTCAAAGGAGGAATGAATGACATGTTCTCGCCTTTCTATGTCATAACAAAGAGTTAATAAAGGCTTGTTAGAATCGCTTAAATTTTTATTTTTAAATAGTTCTTTTAATATCTCAACTCTAGCCTTAGTTTCATATCTAGGTCTTGCTTGTATCAATGATGCTTGATCCCAAAAAAAAGAAGTTTCCATAATTTTATCTAAATATTCCTGTGACCAATATTTTTTTACTTCTTTGGCACTTAAGCCATCACAGGCAAAACATGCTGCATTTAGAGCACCAGCACTGGTACCAACAAACATATCAAATATGTCATAAACTTTTTGCCCAGTCTCTTCTTCAAATTTTTTTAAAAAAACAATTCCAGCAATTGCTCTTACGCCACCACCATCAAATGAAATAATTTTTTTTTGAGGTTGCGTTACTTTTTTTTGCTTGAGTGTGCTAAAAATACTACTTATTTTCATAGATACCTTTACGCTTATATTTATTTAATGATTTTCAATTTAAGTGTCTCACTTGCCTGCCGAAGACTTCCCAAATTTTCTACGTCAACAAATCCGGCATCAACCAGTAATTCAGTTGCTTTTTGGGATCTATTACCACTTCGACAATAAAGATATATTTTTTCAGTTTTATTAATATTGTTTTGAATACTTAAAATATTTTGCCATTCAATATTAATAGCTTTATTTAAATGAGCAGATTGAAACTCTTCTAGAGTTCTAACATCAATGATTACCTCTGCAATTAAAAGACTTGGATATATTAAAACTAATAAGAGAAAATTTTTTATCAACTATAACCAATCCTGAATAATCATATCTGATGCTTTTTCTCCAATCATAATTGTTGGAGCATTAGTGTTTCCACCGATTAAAGTTGGCATGATAGATGCATCTACAACTCTTAACCCTTTAAGATTATGAACTTTTAGTCTGCTATCAACTACCGCCATCTCATCACCCCCCATCTTACATGTTCCGACAGGATGATAGACTGTATCAGCTGTTTCTCTAATTGCCTTTTCTATATCTTCATCATCGTCTAAGTCAATTGGTCGTATAACATGCTTGCTTGAATATTTAGAAACAGGCTCTTTATTCATAATTTTCATCATTTTTTTATATCCAGCAATCATGTCTTTAACATCATCTGGATGAGATAAAAATTTTGGGTCGATCTTTGGGTTATCTAGTGGGTCAGCCGAATTTAATGTTACTTCACCTCTTGATTTAGGTCGAAGTAAACAAGTGTGGCAACTAATTCCTGTTCCCCACATATGTTCCCTGCCATGGTCAACAATCATACCTGGTGAAAAATGCAACTGTGTATCTGGTATCTCAATATCATTTCTTGATCTTATGAATCCGCCTGCCTCAGCTACTGTTGATGTAAACATTCCTGTTTTTGTGAGGATATATTTAAATAACTCATATGGGTATTTAAAAAACAAGGTTCCAATTGAAAAGCCAAAAAGTTTGATTGATTTATATTTATGTACAGTTACATAATCGATATGGTCTTGAAGATTTTTTCCTACGCCAGGTAATTCTAATTTATGCTCAATGCCATGTTTTAATATTTCATCTGCTGGGCCAATACCTGATCTAAGTAAAATTTGAGGAGAGCCAAAAGCTCCAGATGACAATAAAACTTCTTTAGAAGCTTCAATAAAAAACTCATTCCCCTCAGCATTAATGCAATGAACACCAGTTGCTTTGCCATCAACAATATTTATTTTGTTAACATTAGTATCAGTTAAGACTGTTAGGTTATCTCTTTCTAATGCTGGCACCAGATATGCTTTAGCAGTGCTACATCTTTTGCCGTTTTTTTGTGTGGTTTGATAATAACCAATTCCTTCCTGACTTTCGCCATTAAAGTCTTCGTTATGTCCAAAAATACTTGATCCAGTTTTAACAAAGTCATCTACAATTTTATTTTTGTGCCTGATTTTATCAACGTTTAATGGACCGCCTTGACCGTGAAAATCATTATCAAAAATTTCATTGTTTTCACATTTTTTGAAATAAGGTAAAACTTGCTCATAAGACCAACCCTCATTTCCTAATTCTGCCCAATGATCATAATCCCACTGATGACCTCTCACATATAACATGGCATTGATAGAACTTGAGCCTCCTAATGTCTTACCTCTTGGTTGAAAGCCTCGCCTATGCTCCATAATCTCTGATTCGACTTCGTGCACACCCCCAGCTGAATCAACTATAGAAGATGCTGGCTCAGTTATTGAAATTTTTTCAAATTCTTTTTGAGGCACTGTATTGTAATTCCAGCTGTAGCTACTATTACCACCTAAAAAAGCAAAACCAAGAGGAACTTTTAATCTAACGTCACTATCTTTTGAGCCTGCTTCAATCAAACATACTCTAAAATTTGAATTAGAACTTAACCTATTTGCTAAAACACACCCAGCTGAGCCTGCTCCTAAAATAATAAAATCGTAACTTTTAGTTTCCATGATTTAACAACTCCTCTATCAAGTTTATGATTTCATCGTTAAGCTGTAAACTTAAATGTGTTGAAAAATTTACATACCATGTTCAAATAAATGTTATGAATTATTTTTATATATTCATTCTATTTTGGGTTTTAGTTGCTTCTGTAACTTTTATCTATTTATTCTTTGTAAATGCCCCATATGGTCGTCATATGCAGCAAGGTTGGGGTAAAAGTATTTCAGCGAGGGCTGGCTGGGTAATTATGGAATCGCCTTGTGTGATTTTAATTATTATCTATGGGTTTTTGATGAAAGATACATTATTGCTAGTGCATGAAATTTTTCTATTGCTTTGGCTTTTACACTATGTACACAGATCTTTTATTTATCCATTTTTAATAGATTTAACTAATCCAAAAATGCCAATAAGTATTGCTGCATCTGCATTTTTCTTCAATATAATTAATGTAAACGTTCAAGCTATTGGGATCTATTATTTTACTGAGTATCCTGAAAACTGGATTGTTAGTGAAGTATTTATAATTGGAATAATCATATTTTTCATTGGTATGTTCATCAATATTAAATCTGATTATTTGATTATTTCTATGCGAAAAGAAAACGGACCTGGATATCACATGCCCAATAAATTTCTTCATAAATATATATCATCGCCTAATTATTTTGGTGAAATTATTGAATGGATAGGTTGGGCTATTCTTACTTGGAGTATCTCAGGGGTTGTTTTTGCCTTATGGACAATTGCTAATCTAGTTCCACGAGCATTTGCACACCACAAATGGTATCAAAATAAATTTTCAGACTATCCTAAAAATAGAAAGGCTATTATTCCAGGAATTATTTAGCACCATTTAAGTCTTGTATTTGTTTAGCTACTTCTAATATGGAATCTTCGGCTGGTCGTGGACTCCAACCAAGGATATCTTTTGCATTGGTAGCATATTTAACACTTCTGACCCTTCCAATAAATGGTAAAGAAAATTTTAGCTCTTCATTAAATTTTGCTAAAACTGGTGTTATCCATGCAGGCATATTTATTTTAGGAGCCTTCTTATATCCATTTGCTCTGAGAAGTTTGGCAACGTCTTTGTACCATAAATCTTTCTCAGATAACGCAAACCTTTTTCCATTGCTTTCAGGATTCTGCATTGCCAAAATATGAGCTGCAGCTACATCTCTTACATCAACATAACCAAACTGCAAAGGAACAGAAACAGGCATTCTTCCGGTAACAACCATTTCAATAGCTTTATTTGATTCACCTAAATCTCCTGATAATGATGGGCCAATGACTAAAGCTGGGTTTATTACTGCTAGCTCAAAAGGGTCATCCTCTTCTTTAATAAAATTCCATGCAGCCATTTCTGCCAAAGTTTTGCTTTTTGCATAGTGGTTAATTGTTTTTTTATCTGGATCTGACCAATCGCTTTCATCATAATATTGTTTTAAAACAGTAGTTTCAAAAATTGCAGCTACAGATGAAGTTAAAACAACTTTTTTTACGTTGTGCTTTTGAGCAAACTTCATAGCTCTATTTACTCCAGCTACTGCTGGCCCAACAAAAAATTCCTCGTCCTTGGTAGATATTGATATTGGTGAAGCAACATGTAATAAATAATCACAGCCAGCTATACCCTCATCCCATCCCTCATCATCAGTTAAGTTAAAAGTAAAAAGATTTAAATGTTCAGTAGAAGTATTATTCTTTTGAAGAGCTTGAAAAACTTCTTCTTCTCTTTCGGGTGATCGAATAGATCCGTTAACTGCATATCCCTGTTTTAACAACTGATCAATACAATGAAGCCCAATATACCCTGTTGCACCTGTGACTAAAACTTTTTCCATTAGATACTCCTTATACTTAATTAGCCATTGCCGCATCGTTATAGGCAGATATTAGTATTTGCCAATCGGCCAGTTGCCAATAAATATTACGTAATCGTTTTTCTTTTTCAAACGATCGCTTTAAACGCACCATG
>MDSV01205328.1_pt1 | contig 10588 bp, 6 predicted proteins | sample 810851 | NCBI WGS metagenome assembly MDSV01 (sample SAMN05326640, study PRJNA326480) | marine metagenome | isolation source: seawater | place: Atlantic Ocean: North East | collected 2012 | reverse complement strand
GTCTTCAGAATGAAGCTATTGGTAGCTATCGAGCTTGTATAAGAAGTAACCCGGCTTTCGGAGAAGCTTACTGGAGTCTCGCCAATCTCAAAACCTTCAGGTTTGACCCAGAAGAAATCACCCAAATGGAAAAGTACGTCGATGACGATCAGTTACTAGACGAGACGAGGGTTAACTTCAACTTCGCACTGGGTAAAGCGAAGGAGGATAGTGGAGACTATAAGGGAGCTTTTGAGCGGTACGCTACGGGTAATTCGTTGAGGCGGAAGGCCGAACAATACGACCCCGTGCAAACAGAGGTCATACATGACCGAATTATCGAGACCTTTAATGACGAATTCTTCGCTGTAAACGCAAATGAAGGCAATCCTGATCCATCTCCTATCTTCATCGTGGGTCTCCCACGTTCAGGATCAACACTAATAGAACAAATTCTGGCAAGCCACAGTATGGTCGAGGGAACCTTCGAATTACCTGATATGGCACGCTTGATAAGAAGCATTAACGAAGAGAGTCACGATCAGGAGAATTATCCAGAGGCAATTGCGCGCTACGTAAAAGGCGGCTTAGACCAGTTAGGCCAAAAGTATCTTGATTCGACTAAGAAACATCGATCTGGCGCGCCGCGTTTTACTGATAAAATGCCTAACAACTTTCCAAGCATCGGCCTCATTCATGCGGTGCTTCCAAAGGCTAAAGTAATTAATGCTAAACGACACCCTTTAGACAGTTGCATGGGCACTTATAAGCAGCTGTTCTATAAAGGGCAGGCTTTTTCTTATGATTTGGTGGAACTTGGAGAATACTATCTAGAATACGAGCGCATCATGCGTCACTGGCACCAGGTTTTGCCGGGCAGGGTACTAGATGTCCAGTATGAAGATATGATCGGTGATCAAGAAGAACAAACAAGACGACTACTTGACTACTGCGAAATACCATTTGAGGAAACGTGCCTCCATTTTTACGAAACAAAAAGAGCAGTCAACACTGCTAGTTCAGAACAAGTCCGACAACCCATATATTCGGGTTCACTTAATTCCTATAAGCGTTTTCAGGATAATCTCGGGCCACTCATTGAAATCCTGGATCCTGTAATTCCAAAAAAATAAGAAAAAAGCTTCGTTTTTCGGACGAACGGTATTTGTCTATAGCATTGTCTTAGCTTAACATTGGACGAAGGAAACCAGATTTTATAGTGCCTCTCCTCTGCTGATGGAGAAGCGTGAACCAAACCCCTTGGAGGGAAAGATGTCCGAAAATATCGATTGGAGCGTAAAAGTCGGCCTAGCTACCGCTGTTGGCGCGGTTGTGTCTGGCGGTGCTGTAACCGCGGAGGAAGATAGTGGTTACATGATAGAAGAAATCACTGTTACCGCGAACAAGCAAGGTAGTGTCAGCGTTCAGGATCTCGCTACAAGCGTTCAGGCCATCGGTGAAGAAGATCTCAAGCGAGCACAGTTATTCAGTGTTGAGGACTACTCACGCTTTATACCAAGCATGTCTTATATGGGTAACTCCTCAGGGGCCGGGAAAATCTTTTTCCGCGGCGTCGCCGACGCGCCCGACACGTTTATCGCAGGGTCTTCTGCTGCAGTCTATCTAGATGAGCAGCCCCTAACTCAAAGTGCCCAAGTCGATGTCAGATTGATTGACGTAGATCGAGTGGAGGCTTTGAGTGGACCTCAGGGAACTCTATTCGGTTCCAGTTCCCAATCCGGAACTCTCAGGATTGTCACCAACAAACCCGACACCAATCAATTCGAGGCATTTGTGGACGTTACAGGATCGGGTACTAGCGAGGGAGATCCTAGCTATGACATTTCCGGCATGGTCAACATTCCAGTGAACGAAGACCTCGCTATTCGACTCGTAGGTTTTAGCGCAAAACAGGGCGGTTTTATAGACAACGTATTGGGCCAAACACCTGCGTCCGAAAATGGCGGAAGAACTTCTATTAATGGCGTCCAGTTAAACGATGGTACCGTTGGCGGTGTGCAGGTTTTCGACAGCGTCGTCGAAGATGATTGGAACGAAACCACAATAAATGGTGGTCGAATTGCCGCAAAATGGGACGTCACGGACAACCTTACAATGACGGCCCAAGTAGCTTTCCAAGACGTTGATTCTGATGCAGAGAGCACGTTCGATGACACACAAGGAGACCTGGAAACAGTCCAATTCTTCCCCGATGTCCGAAAAGACGAATGGACCCAGTATTCTTTCACGGTCGAGGCAGATTTAGGGTGGGCAAATTTAGTCTCGGCCACCGCTTACTTTACACGCGATAGCTTTTATCAGAATGATACCACCAGTTACTCCGCCTATTTTGGAAGCTTTTGCTACTATGCAACGGCATCATATAACATATATTGTTTCCAACCTGCAGGCGTTAACTACACTTATCTAGATCCCATAGGCTTCCTTACGAATGATCAAAAAAACACATCCATTTCCCAAGAATTCCGGTTGTCCTCTCAGGGCGAAAGAGTCGATTGGGTAGCTGGTGTTTTTTACGAAAGACGCGAAGAAGAATGGGATTTCAATACCTATATAACAAATGATGGCGGGTATCGAAATTCCCAAGGTTTTGCAAACTGGGGGGCAAACTACTGGAATGTCAATCCTCTTACGCCTAGCGACGCTTGGTGGTTTTCTGCTGACGATACTGAATGGGACACATTAGCCGCATTTGGTGAGGTTACGATGCGCTGGACAGACAAGTTCAGCACAACCTTGGGTGCTCGTTGGTTCGACATTGAGATGGACAAGACATACTTTGTGGAGTTACCAAAAGGAAGGCTTACGCCGACAGCAACCGGCAAGCACGGGTGCCTCGTATCTCAAGGCCCTTGTAATTCGAGCGACAGCACAGATAGTAGTGACACAGGCATAACATCGCCTACATCCAGCGAAGACGATATCGCCATTAAAGTCGCACTGCAGTACAACATCGACGACGATAAAATGATCTATGGTTTGTACTCTGAAGGTTTCAGGCCAGGTGGGACCAATAGAAACCGGGGCAACCCTTTCTACCCGGTTCAATTTGAATCTGACTTTTTAGATAACTATGAAGTTGGTTTACGAAGCATGTGGGGCGATGGAAGGCTAATGCTAAATGCTACCTACTTCAGCATGCAGTGGGACGACTATCAGTTGGAGGTTGTGGATCCGTCGAACTTAGCTTGTGGTAACCCAGAAGCGCCGCCAGCACCTTTTTGCGGTCAGCCTTGGCAAAAAGTGATTACCAACGTTGGATCTGCGAGCATAGACGGTTTCGAAGTGCACTTCCAATGGATGGCCAGCGAACGTCTAGAAATAGGCGGTAACGCAAGTTGGCTAGAAGCTGAAGTAGATGAGGATGTGCCAGAATTGGCCGGAGTAACAGATGGCACTGCTTTGCCTTTTGCTCCGGATCTCAAAGGCTCTCTCTACGCTCAGTACACATGGCCAGTTTCCTTTGCTGGGGCGACAGAAGCTTACGTAAGATTACAAACCAGCTACACCGACGACACCGTCAATCAAGTACAGGTGATCGGTGGTAATACTCCTCAGCTTACTCAAGACAGCTACTCCGTAACTGACTTCAAAGCTGGTCTTGTAGCCGACGGTTGGGAAATCAGCATGTTCGTTAAAAATCTCGACGACGAACGTGGGCAAGTTTTTCAGGACAACACTGATTTCGAACCATTCTGGGGTCGGAACAGAGTTTCAGTCGTGAGGCCAAGAGAAGCAGGGCTCAGGTTTGTTAAATATTTTAACTGAGAATAGCTCACTGCTTTAAAAAAGCGCACTCCGGTGCGCTTTTTTTTAAGCAAATAGAAACAAAGGGCGACTAACCTACCAATAGTACTATCGTTAACGCGAGTCAGATAGCGAGTTTATAAATGGCCGCAGGAAGGGCTCAAAGTTTCGCCACTGCTCCAATGAATTCTTATAAAGCGGTTCACGCACTTGCTCAGAACTTGCAGAGTTGATTATTCGATCAGTAGAAGAGAAGTCAAAACAAGCCGTCTCAAAAGACAGATCACAAAAATCCAACAAACTTTTAATTTCCTCCTCAGGCCCAAGAACCAAAGATTCGTAGTCTAAATGATGAATACTGCCGGAGTAACATTGTTCCCAGAAATCCATCAGCTTGGAGTATTGGCTGTAATACCGCACAAGACATTCGAGATCGTATGTGTAAGCTTGACCGAGACCAAACCTCTGCTTGAAACAAGAAAAACAAGTGGCAATGGGAAGTCTACGAGCATGAACAATTTTCGCCTGCGGAAGAATGAGCCTTATCAAGCCAATAAGCAGGAAATTATTTGGCATTTTATCAACGAAAACACCTGAAGTTACACCAGAACTTTGCAAATAACGGCGACCGATCTTTTCAATTTCCGCATGATCCAGCGACAGCAACAAGTCGGGATAGTGATTTCCCGACAGCTCAAGTTCTGCAACAAGATCACCAAGGATTGAAAGCTCGCCCAAACCAACAACTTCACTATGACTCGCTAGGATCTGTTCGATCAATGTCGTTCCTGACCTTGGCATACCTACCACAAATATGGGAATTGGAGAACTGTATGTAGCATTCCCAGCCCCCCATTTGAAAGCAAGGAGGCGATCAATAAGCTCATCATGAGCATCCGAATCAAATGGCTCAATTCGGTGCGTCAACCTATTAGCCTCCTCGTAGTACTTGAAAGCTGTTTGAAAAGACTCTTTATTCTCCCAAACCACTCCCAGAGCAAATCTCATCTGAGCTTCTGTGCTCGCACCAGCAACAAGATGGCTCTCCATCTTGTGCAGTTCTGAAACACTAAATGTGTAGTTTTTAAGGTTAGCAAGGCTCCACCAGGCGTTACCGTCAGAGGGATAAAGTTCCGCCCATAGTTGATAGATTTCGATCGCTTTTTCGCGACGTCCCAACATTCTATACGCATTCCCCAGGCCCTCTAGGACTCCTTTGTCTCTCACTTGTTCTTCGAACAGTGATGCATAGATTTCTGCTGCTACTTCTATATTCCCACTTCGGAGAGTCTGATCCGCAAGAAGGCTCCTAGCTTCTATATGTGTTTCATCAAGGCTAAGAGCACTGGCTATGCAAGATCCGGCAGCAGATATTTCTCCACTATCTAACAATGCACGGGCCACCAACAACCTCGGCTCTATAAGATCCGGACTAGATAAGGTTGCCTTACGATACAAAATTATCGCGTCACTAAGGTCCCCTCGTTGATGAGCAATCTGGCCTAGTGCTGTAAGACATAGGACATTGTCTGGCTCCTGAAGCAATTGTTCAAAACATAGGTCTTCTGCAGATTCGAAATCCGCTCTACGCATCGAGCGACGTAATTTATCCTGCCAGGAAATATCAGATGGATTCGCCAAACCTATTCTTTCCGATTATCCAGTGCTAGTTTATTATCCACGGACTTATTCCTTTTTGCCGGTTTTATTAGTGCAAAGATTCCGAGAAGCGCTGAGCCAGGAGACATTCGTCCTAACCGCCGAGTTGCCCCTGTCACCGAAGCTTAACAGGCATGCGATTGTTTCAATGGCAGAAAAACTATCGCTTTCAGTGACTGCAATTCAAATCCCTGACCATACTAACGCACGGCCTCATATCTCTAACCTAACAGCTTCAGCCCTACTATTGCAGGCGGGCATTGACCCCATCATGCATATGAACAGCCGCGACCGAAACAGGATTAGCCTTCAGAGTGATTTGCTCAGTGCCCAAGCTCTAGGGATAACTAGCATTCTCCTCATGAGAGGTATGGACCTGCCCCCGGATCACCGCCCGCGAGCAACTAGCATCTTCGATGTCGGTGCCATTGACTTCATCACAACGGCGTCGGCCATAAGAGATGGAGAAGCGCTGAGTTCTGCTCGAGACAAGCATGTCTCACCTTTCCAAATTGGCGCAATCGCACAGGTCTTCGATCCAGCACCAGACTGGACACCAGAAAAGCTTAAAGCAAAGACTGACGCAGGCGCCAATTTTATTCAGCTACCGCTTTGCATGAATCTCGAGATTCTAACGCGCTATATGCAAAAGCTCATCTCAGCAAGACTTCTTTGGAAAGCCTCAGTAATGGTGACCATCGCGCCATTTGCTGACCGCGAAGCTGCAGAAAAAACGAAGGCCAGCTTGCCCGACTCGTTGATACCTCAGTCAATTCTAAATCAGCTCGAGCAGTCAGCGAATCCCCGTCAGACAGGTATAGACATTTGCGCTGAGATGCTCACCGCAATAAGTAAGATACCCGGCATCAGCGGCGCTAACATACTGGTTGACGATGATGTCACCAAAGCCGCGGAAGTTGTCACTGCTTTTAAGGCGGCTCAGTCTTCATAAGGCCAGACTTCCAGGCCATGGATCGCATTACGAATGTCCATACTGATATTCACAGCATCAACACAACGCCCCGATCGAAGTTCATATAATGAAACGGTTGAAGGGGAAGAGCCAACTGCTACAAGATCCTCTGATAGAAGAGTCAAGCCTCGGGCAAAACCCTGACGCGCAACTTTTGAATTATCCACACCTCTAAAAGATAGTTCCTTTTCGGGATAAACCAATATAGGCATTGCCCACGCGCTATCAGGAGTCACACAACGCACATGATTGTTAGCCGTGTCGTTAAATAGCACCCCGTCACGAAATGGCCGAGCATTATGGGTGCCACTAGGCAAACTGCAGAATTCCCGAACTTCATTATCACTATTGATGTAAAGAAGCGCTCCTGTGTGCAAACCGCTGACATAAATACCATCGTCATCAATGAAGGTAGAATTTATGTGCGATCGATTACCAGGCCCTGGTCCAACGCTGCTGCTAGGATCAAAAATATTTCCATGCCAATCACCCTGCGTGTCTCGTTGAATATGAATACCCCAAATGAAGGCTGCCACATCAATGTCAAAGACCAAAAGAGAATCAAAACCGGTTGAAGTCAGAAAGATTTTCCGATCTCTGCGACAGATTTCGTGGCAATGTTTTAAAAAGGGATTGCGCCAAGAGCGCTTTATACGAAAGTTTTGATCATAGCAAAATAGTTCATCCGAGGCCGCGATATAAATGTCACCAGCATCAAAGGTGATCCCTCGCAAACCGCGGTCTGCACCGCGCCCGGCGAAGTCGATTTCACCTGTATTCCAATCGACGTGCTGCTCGACGAACTGGTTTTCAAAATCGATAAGATAAACACCGCCATGGCTCTCGCCCTGCTGACTGCCGCGAACAACCGAGGTCGCAATCAGTTTCGGTTTTCTCATCAAATTATATTGTTGCTAAAGCTAGTTAAGAATTAGGTTAACCGACTATCGACCCGCTGTCTTCACTCCGGTACCCTGACAGGATAAAAAATGTAGAGTAAGTTGTGGACAAAGATATCAATCGTAAGGCTATGCTAGAGCACTCAGCTAGTGGCACCACATTTGCTGGGCAATTGTCCTTCCTAAGACGCAAGTACACCAGGTTGATCGCCGGCGCCGATATAGTCATAGCTGGTGTGCCGTTTGACAGCGCAACGACTTACCGCCCGGGGGCAAGATTAGGCCCTCGTGCGATAAGGGAAGCGTCAGTCCAACTTGCCGAGATAGTCGAACAATCCTTTCCGTTTAAGATCAACCCTTTCCAGTCGCTCGCAGTCGCTGACTATGGTGATCTGGAATTAGACTCAGGCTATCCAAATCAAATAGTTGAGACAGTTGAAAACTTCGCTCATGAAATTCTGGAGCATGATGCTTTCATGATTTCTTTGGGAGGCGATCACTTTGTTACTTATCCTCTATTGAAAGCTCACTATCAGGTGCATGGCCCCATGGCTTTAGTACATTTCGATGCGCATGTTGACACCTGGCCTGATGATGGAGAGCGCCTGGACCACGGCTCTATGTTTTTGCGTGCAAAGAATGAGGGGATCATTGATGTCGAACACTCTATCCAGATAGGCATTAGATCCTACAGCGAAAGCGACCATGGCTTCTCGATTCTGGATGCACCGACTGTCCATCGCGACGGCACTCAATCCGCAATAGAGCGCATCCGACAGACTGTCGGTTCAGCACGGGCTTATTTAACCTTTGATATTGACTGCCTTGACCCAGCTTTTGCGCCAGGAACAGGTACTCCGGTAGCAGGAGGCTTGTCTAGTGCGCAAGCACTAGAAATCTTAAGGGGAATTGGTGATCTAAATTATGTAGGTATGGATCTAGTAGAGGTAGCACCCGCTTACGATCACGCAGAAATTACCGCAATCGCCGCCGCAACCATTATTCACGACTTCATCTGTCTGCTAGCTATAAAGCACAGTGCTAGTTGATGCCGTATTGCCTAGCAGTTTTGTCCAGCGCTAACCTAAGACGTTCGGTCAATAAATTGATTTCCTCATGATTAACTATTAATGGTGGAGCGCTGATGATGGTATCTCCCACTTGACGGACCATAACACCCGCTTCTATAGCTGCGTTACGGCAAAAGACTGCGGCCTTGCTATCCTCGTCTAGGCGATCACGGTGCGGTTTCTGTCTCACAAGTTCAAGCGCACCGAGCATACCCTTTGTTCTGGTCTCTCCAACGATCGGATGATCCAAGAGCTCAGACCAACATGCCTCCCAATGTAATTGAGAGTCAGTCTGAATCTGCTTTATCAGGTCGAGCTCGGTGTAAATCTCTAACGTTGCTCGACCTGCTGCACAAACTACAGGATGTCCCGAGTAGGTATAACCATGCGCAAATTCACCACCACTAGTCGTAAGAACATCGGCGATGCGGTCGCCAAGAGCTACACCCCCTAAAGGTTGGTAGCCATTAGTCACTGCTTTAGCAAATGTAATAAGGTCGGGCTTGAAGCCAAAGGTCTGACAACCGAACCATTGCCCAGTACGTCCAAAGCCACAGATGACTTCATCACTGATTATCAGCACATCACGTTCTCGGCAAACCCTTTCTACCTCAGGCCAGTAGGTCTCTGGGGGAATAATAACGCCACCCGCACCCTGCACCGGCTCAGCGATAAAGGCTGCAACATTATCGGCACCCAGTTCATCGATCTTATCAGCCAATGCTCGAGCACAGGCCTGTGCAAATTCAACTTCAGACTGAGCCCCAGCTTCTTCAAAACTATAAGGTTGTCTAACATGATGCACATAGGGGAGCCCAGTGAACTGCTTGTGCATTCCCTTCATCCCACCCAAGGATGCCGCAGCAATCGTAGAGCCGTGATAAGCATTCTCGCGAGAAATAAAAATTTTTTTTGAGGGGCGATCAATCAAGTCATAGTAGCGATGTACTAGACGAATATTAGTATCGTTCGCTTCTGAACCTGAGTTCGTGTAGAACACTCGACTGAACCCCTCGGGTAGAACACGACACAAGGCCTCTGTAAATTCAATTGTTGAGTCTGTGGTGCAGTTAAAAAAACTATTGTAGTAAGGCAGTTTTTCCAATTGATCTTTGACGGCATCAACAATCTTTGCCTGGCTGTACCCCAGATTAGTGCACCAAAGGCCCGACATCCCATCAAGCATTTCATGACCATCGATGTCTGTAAGGTAAACATGCTGCGCTGAAACTATCGTACGGCCACCATTTTTCTTATAAGAAGCCAGATCAGTAAATGGATGCAGCACCGAATCCCTATCCACCTGTTGCAAAGCTGCCTTACCTAATCTACTCATGGGTTTTCTCATTTACTTAGGCTAAAGCCGCAATTTACACTGCTCCTAGCCAACGGCAAAGTAGATATCGACGATGATTGAAAGCAAATAGTAAAATTACCCCTTAATTAGTGGATAGCAATCATGAGTAACTTCGAGCAATACGACACTGCCAATATTGTTGCAGACGACAAAGCCCACTTTTTACACCCCTGGCAGGAATTCGACAAATTCGATAAGACCGGCGCGCTACCGATCGCCGAGGCTAGCGGCGCCTATATATATGATTCGGATGGTAATCAATTACTCGATGCTATTGGCGGTATGTGGTGCACGAATATAGGTTTAGGCAGGGATGAAATGGCAGAGGCTATCGCTGAGCAAGTCCGTCAAATGGCCTATGCAAACCCCATGGTCGACATGACAAACATTCCAGGCAGTCAACTAGCTAAGAAACTAGCCGAGCTTGCTCCTGGCGACTTAAATCACGTGTTCTTTTCATGCGGTGGTTCAACCGCTATCGACTCTGCACTGCGGTTGGTGCACTTTTATCAGAATTCTAGGGGCATGCCCGAAAAAAAACATATTCTAGCTCGCCAAGAGGCTTATCACGGTTCAACTTTTGCGGCCATGTCTATTAGCGGCAAGCAAGCGGATCATATCCCCGAATTCGACTATCTAACAGACACAATCCACCACCTATCCTGCCCCTATTACTATCGGGCGCCCGACGGTTTATCGGAAACGGAATTTACAAACAGCTTAGTAAAAGAGTTCGAGGAAAAAATTATCGCTCTCGGGGGCGGCGATAAAGTAGCAGCTTTTTTTGCCGAACCGATAATGGGCTCCGGCGGAGTAATTGTGCCCCCTGAAGGTTATCTAAAACGAATGTGGGAAGTTTGCCAGGCTAATGACATCCTGTTTG
>MDSV01073198.1_pt1 | contig 10588 bp, 8 predicted proteins | sample 810851 | NCBI WGS metagenome assembly MDSV01 (sample SAMN05326640, study PRJNA326480) | marine metagenome | isolation source: seawater | place: Atlantic Ocean: North East | collected 2012 | reverse complement strand
TGCATATTGTGTAATGAAAGACCCAGAAAACGATTATATTGTGATGAATGTATAATTAATAATTGAAAGGATATTATAATTATCTATTTAGATTAAATATATGTTTCGTTTAACAACAGCAATCCGTTCTTTAATTACAAAACCGCAAGTATTACCTTTAGGTAGATGGTGTCATCCAGAATACAATGAAAAATGTGATGTGGATATAAAAAATCATTTAGCAAATTTAGATAATAATTATTTAACAACATGGGACAAAGATAAATCTACAGAGTCAAATAAATCTAGTATGGTTAACGTCGATTAAATAGGCAATAACTATTTTTTTATACATTGTTGTATGGTTAATTCCAATATTAGAATATTTTTTAAAGATAGGTGTCAGATTCAAAGCATATTCCCTGTAAATGAGCTTGTTATATTTAATCTCGTTAATATGGTCAAACAGATTGTTAAGTTCTTTGACGGATTGATTTTTATTGTAGGATGCGATAGATGCAATTTCTAATGGATTGGAAGAGTCGGCCCATGAACGGCGCAATCCAGGTCTCGGAGGAGGTAATAATTTAATTTTACTAAAATCGATGTACGATTTAATATCCATTATTTATAGATATTAAATATAATTTATCTTTCATCAATTTATTTTATCAGGGAATGCATTTTTGGAAGTTTCTTCGCCGGACCAACAAGTATGCATAGCATTCAAGTTAATACCTTTGCAATCTTCGTTAAATTTTTTATCTAGTTTATTATACTGACCTATATATTGATTATCTTTATCATAGCCTTGAAAATGTAAGTTTTTGTTACCATTATAGTTAGCATCTATAAGTTCTGATATTTGAGCATCATATTTTTGACTAATAGGTAAATCTAATTCATCAGAAATCTTATCTTTAATTTTGTAAATTTCTTGTCCTTGTGCATCATATTGTTTTTGAAAATGTAAAACAGGACATTTTATACCATGATAATTTTGCCAATCTAAATATTCAACATATTCTTCAAGATTGTCAAATTTAATAGGATTAACTCCGGGTATTTTAGCTTTTTTACTATTAAGAAGATGTAATTCTGTTCCTTGTTGTACTAATAAGTCAGGACAATTGTCATCTTCGCCTACAAAACCATCTTTAAAAGAATGACTAGGATAGTTTAATGATATGTATAAACCAAGTAAAAATACTATAAATGGTACTAATAATTTTATCATTTATATATAATCTCTATATAATATATAGATGCAAATAATAAAAATAGAGAAACCTAAGGATTTAAAAAAAATTCAAAGGTATAATAGATACATAAAGAGAAGAAAACCAATAATAGTTAAATTTCATTCACCAGAATGTCCGCATTGTGTATCAATGGAAAAATCTTGGAACGATGTTCCTAAAATAATTAGAAGGATGGGTTATAATGATAATAATATAGATATAGCATCTGTTAATACAGATAATATTGATAATAATTATTTAAATGGTTGGCAAAATTTTACACACATACCAACAATAGCTAAAATTTCAGGCAATAATGCTAAAGTTTTTGATGGTGATACAGACACGATAAGCATGGCACATTTTATAATAGAAGAGTATAAAATACCTAAATTGCGTACTAGAAAGTTTAAGCATTTTGGTGGTAAAAGAAAAAGAAGAAGAGGAACATGCAAAAAGAACTATTGATGTGTATTAATAAGTGAATTAACAAATAAACTATAATTATTGTCGCTATCGCCTTCATCATCTTCAGTGTTATATTCGACATTGTCATCATTAATATCTTCATTATCAGTTTCGGTTTCAGTTAGAATATGTGACCATTGTTGTGTAAGGTCTCGTTCTAGTGAAATGTTATTTTCTTGTAAATTATTATTTGGTAATAATCGTAAAGGTGGTACAGGAGGTGTATAGTTTCTTTCTATATTTGCCCATTCGGTTAAAGAAGGCAATGAAATATTTTTAATATTTATTGAATTGTAATTATTTTTAATTTTTAAGTTATAAGTAATTATATGTTTATCTGCAGAAAAAATAAAAAGATTATTAGTATATTTAAATTTTCTACCAAATTTTGGATTTTCTAAAAAAAATCCTGTTATTTTTTTACAGAGTTCATTTTTCATAATTATTTTTTTATTACAATTTAATGTATAAACAACATATAAATATTTTTTAACAAATGGTTTAAATACAAGTAATAAATCATATTTACTAACATTTTTATGTATAAGTTTAAAACGTTTTTTATTACTAATACCTATTGTTTTAGCATCATTAAACATTATTCTCATTTGTGTTATAAATCTAATATCGTTAAGAGATTTAATATATCTTTCTATTAGCATATCTCGTAATAATGTTTCGTGGTTGTTTGAAAAATTATCAATATCAAATCCTTCAATCATATATAAATGAAATAAGGTTGGCATGGCCATTTTGGATGTTTTAATATTAAAGTAAATATTATACAAGGTAGACTTATCAAAAGGTAAATTATTGTATGGATTTTTAATTTCTTTTGGATCCGGGTAAAAATAATCTATTTTTGATAATAATGAGTTATTTATAATTTTTATTAAATCGCATATTTTAAAAGAATATTTTACATTCTTATCGACAATAACACATGTGGTAGCGTAATCATCTATCTTCAATAATGATACAAAATCCATATCATTAAGTAATGGAATTCTTTTATAACGATATTGTCTTATACATTTTTTCAAACTTTTAAAGTAATATTGCGATTTAGAAAATATTTCTAGACATTTATCTTTTAATGTTTGTTCAGTAAATATATTATTATACAAATTGTATTTAAAAAACTTTAAGTGATGACTTTCAACATTAACGGATAATAATAAACTTTTACAAATAGTTTTTTCATGATTAGACGAAAAAATAGTTTTATTTATTGTATGTTCTATTAATTCATAAAATAAATATTTATTTAATAAAAACATTACTATATATATTTATATTAAATAATTATTTAAGCAATTTAGAAATTTATATTGTAATCATCATCATCTAAATTGTCTTTGCTTTCAAAGTTTGAAATATTATTTTGAATAGAAATATTGGATGTACTACACTCGTCATTAGGGTCTTCTACTTTATCAAGAAGGTCATCAATATCTGTGTTTTTCCCTTCAAAAGATAGTGGTTGTATTTTAGCCATTAGGTCAATATCTAATGCCACCTTGAAAGAACTCGTTCCAAAGAAACCCTCTTGTCCGCACATTATATTAGCAGATACGCCCCTCATATGATCTAGTTCCCCATGACGAGCGGCTTTCAAAAACATTTCAGGTGTTTCTTCAAATGATGCTTTTGCAATTGGACCAATATCATCATTATTAATTCCATGTCTAAATATAGAACACAATCTTATGGATGTGGTCATTCTATCACATAGTAAATCTAAATGATGTGAGTTAATGTATGAACCATCAAATTCTATAACTTCAACAAGTTCATTATAAATCGATTGTCTAACTGCTTCTATTCCAAATATTTTATATATTTCAATAATATCGTTGCTGTAAGTTCTAGTTTCGTCGATAAAATCTAACGATAGAATATCCATTAAATTAGTCCCAACAGTATCCAGTACCCATATTTCTTCCTTTTTAAAATTACCATCAATAAAACTTAAATTATCAGTTATTTTTCTTAGTATAACTTTTCCAATATTTTTTACACCTTTTAAAACAATAGAATTTAACAAATTTTCCTGAAAAGTTTTAAGAATGTGTATATCATCAGACTGATCCAATGAAGACTTTTTCTTCTTTTTGTTTTGCAATAAATTAGTCATTCTAAGTCTAATAACAAGATTTTTATCATTATAGTCAGAATAAACACATGATAACTCATCGCCATAAGTATTACTAACTATATAGTTAATATCATCCATATTAATATTTTTATCAAGCATACTTTCTTTATCCATTGTTAATCGTAGTATCCATTTAGACATATTTTCATCTTCATCAAGTTCATTTTCAATACATTCAGCTAGCATATTTTTGAATTCTCTGTATTGTGAAAGGAGAACTTTATCTTGTTCAACTATAGTGTTCATATCATCAGGGTCAAATAATATTTCGACGGATTTTACAATATCAACAAGTTTAGTATGTTCTAAAATAGGAATATATTCTTGAGCCTTATTTTTGTTAGTTTGTTCATTTTGTTTCAAGAATATTGTAACAGATGGATTCTTTGGATTTTCAGAAAGAGACAAAATCTCTTCAATTCTAGGTACTCCTCTAGTAACATTAGATTTACTAGCCACGCCAGCAAAATGAAATGTATTTAAAGTCATTTGTGTTGTAGGTTCACCTATAGATTGCGCCGAGATCATTCCACACATTTCTCCAGGATTAATAATAGCTTGTTTATATTGTAAAATTATCATCTCGGTCAATGTAATCAAAGATTTTTTATTAAAATGTTTTAATACCAATAAATCGTTAGGATATAAATAGTAATAGTACATGGTTTTAAATAGTTCTGTAGGTTTATAGTGAAAGCTGTTGTCTAATTTATTTATTCCAGATTCTATAATTTCGAAAGCTTCCATGGGTGTTATATCAGTTTTAGATGAAGATATAATATTGAATTGATTTTTGATATTATTAATTATATAACTAAACGCTACAGGTATATGTACAACAGAATTGTCGGTATTTTTAAATATATACTTAACAATATCTTTTCTTTTTTGAATAAAATAATCAATATATTGTTTTTCTTTAATTTTTAAATCATTAGATTGTTTTTTATATTTTTTAAGAGCATCAGGAGTGAAAGTTAATTTTAGCAAGTCTTTATCAACTGGAAATGTTATATACATGTATATTTCATCAAGTGTCATTTTACATATCGGAATTTGCTGATTTTCAACCCTAGTAGTATCTATGTTATCATCACCATATTTTAATTGTATAATTTTTCCTTTGTTATTTCTAACAGTACCATCATATGCACAATAGATATCCTCCATACCTTTAATAAGTCTTCTTTGAATATATCCAGTTTGTGAGGTTTTTACAGCAGTATCTATTAGACCAACCCTACCACCCATAGCATGAAAGAATAGTTCTTCGGGTGTTAATCCAGTAATAAATGAATTTTCAACAAATCCGCGCGCATTTGGAGAATCATCAAATTTTGTAAAATGTGGTAAAGTTCTATTATCATATCCATAAGGTATACGCTTACCATCAACATTTTGTTGACCTAAACAAGATATCATTTGTGAAATATTAATATCACTGCCTTTAGAACCAGCATTTACCATTATTACAAAACGATTAGAAGAACTCAAACTTTCTTTTCCTATTTTACCAGCTTTTGCATTAGCCTCATTAAGAATATTATTTATTCTTGTTTCAAATTCTTGAACATTAGATTTTCCTGTATTATTTTCAAACACACCTAAATGAGTCTCATCTATCAATTCTTTAACTTCTCTTTTCTTATCAACAATAATTTGTGAAATAGTATTATTAGTTTTTTCGTCTGCAATTAGATCACTGATACCTACACTATACCCACTATATTTCATATATTCATTAACAATAAACTGAATATTATCAATAAAATTTGAAGATGACATTTGACTAAAATCATTGAAGATTCTTTGAATTAATCCTTTAGTACCGGAACCTAAAACACTTTTATCAATTTGACCTCTTATATATTTACCATTTTTAATTTCAACAATATTATTACTTGTTTTTTTATCTTCAGTATCTTTAAATGCTTTAGTTTTTTGATTTATAGACATTTTGGGAATAATTAGTGATAACAAATCAAAGTTAGTTATCATTTCTCTCTTAACAAAAATATCTTTATTAAAGTTAGAAACATTGACCATTAATGTCATTGCTTCTCTTGGTGTAAATTTAATGTCTTTTCTAGAAAATCTATAACAACCCAAAAGAGAATCTTGAAATATACCAATAATAGACTGATTATTAGCAGGACTTATTATTTGATAAGGAACTGCGGCGAGATTTCTTAATTCAGTTTCAGCCTCTACATCTTGTGGCATATGTAAATTCATTTCATCCCCATCAAAATCAGCATTATATGGTTTTGTACATCCTACGTTCATTCTAAAAGTGTCGCCTTTTGGTAAAACTCTAGCTATATGCGACATCATACTCATTCTATGAAGTGTAGGTTGTCTATTAAATAAAATAGCATCACCATCCATCATATGTCTATGAACGACATCACCATTTTGCAATACAACAGAATTTCTATCGATATATCTTAATGATATATTATCACCATTTTTTTTTTGCAAGATTTTAGCACCAGGGTAAACATCAGGCCCATTCTGTATTAGTTTTAATAAGAATTTTTTATTAATGTCATTAACATAAACAGGTTTTGTAATATTTTTAGCAACCTTCATAGGAATACCTAACTCTCTAATAGAAAGATTAGGATCCGGGGTAATAACAGATCTAGCACTATAATCCACTCTTTTACCCATCAAATTGCCTCTAACACGACCCTGTTTTCCACTCAGTCTTTCTTTAATAGCTTTGAGTTGCCTTCCCGACCTCTGAGCAACAGATGCAACACCAGGTATTTTATTGTCTACCATAGTAGCAATGTAATATTGTAAAACGGTACTCCAATCTTCGATAACATTAGCAGATGCATTTTGTTGTATTTTCTCTTCTAATGTTTTATTTGCTTTTATAATATTTACAAGTATATGACTTAAATCATCTTCACTTCTTTGTTGAGCGTCATGTTTAACTGAAGGTCTCACTGCAGGTGGCGGCACTGCTAATGTTTGGCATATCATAGAATCAGGTCTAGAAAATATGGAACTGAACCCCATAAAATTAACATCATCATCCGACATTCTCTTAAATATTTTGAGAACCATTTCAGGTGTCAATTTCAAACTTAAATTTTCATTATTTTCAATAGTAGCTCCATCTATATTTTCCCATTCTGCAAATATAGTAGATAATCCTTCTTTTCTAATTTTTGAAGGTTGTTTGCAACCACATCCATCATGGGTTGAATCACCACATCTTTTTATTTTACTGGCTAATGCGAAAACATTATTCCATCTTTTTTCACTATCCATTTTAAGCAAATGTTTATGAGTTTCTTTATTAATTAAAAGCTTACTACATTTAACACAAACACATCTAAGTATCTTAAGAATTGTTGGTAAATATTGAATATAATAAACTGGTTTAGCTAACTCCATATGTCCAAAATAACCCGGAGTATCTATATAATTGTGTCCATCTGTTGGACATATAAATCCAGGTTCTAAAACTCCCATTCTCGGATCAAATAATCCACCTATAACGGGTTTGCCATTAATAAATGTATCTCGAGAAGTAATGTTTGCTACAGATTGTTTTTTGATTTCTTCAGAAGATAGAATACTGAACTGTATACCTATTATTTTGGAACATTTAGGATTTTTTTCCATTTCTCCTTATATTTATAGGATAATATTTAGATAGTTTCAATTTATTAATTAATAAATTGAAACTATATAAATATTATCTAATATGATAATATTAATATGGCTCCAAAAAAAGACACTAATAAGAAAAGTAATTATAATCTTCGTAGTAAAAAAAAGGAGGAAGAAACAAAATTAAAAAGTAATTCTAAAGATTCTGATTCAGATTATGATTCTGATTGTTCTAGCGAAGAAGAAATGGATCCAGTAGAATATCAAAAATTTTTAAGTAAGCTATTTCCTTCTAAATATCTAACCGAAAAATTAAATGATAAAAAAATATCAAAAAGTAAAGATAAACATAAAGATAAGAATCGAGATAAGATTGGGAAAAAGATTACAACAAAAAAGGGTAAGGACAAGGATAAGGACAAGGATGATGATGATGATGAAGATGATGTAAATGATTCTTCTTCAGAAGAATGGGAAACAGAGGAAGACGACGACACATTGATAGACTCAAAAGGTAATTTTAATATTATATTTACTATAGGTGGAGTTGAAGATGAAGATGACGATGAAGATTATGATGAAGATGAAGATGAAGATGAAGATGAAGATGAAGATGAAGATGAAGATGAAGACGAAGACGAAGACGAAGATGAAGATGAAGACGAAAATGAAGATGAAAATGAAGACGAAAATGAAGACGAAAATGAAGATAAAGGTAAAAAAGTTAAAACAGATTCAAAACAAGACGATATAGAATTTTTGGAATCTATCAAGCAGATGATTAATAATCGTAAAGATAAAGGTAAAGATAAAGATAAAGGTAAAGGTAAAGGTAAAAGTAAAGAAAAATTAAGCAAAGTTCTTACAGACTATGAAGAGTGTATCAACGATGATTTAAAAGAAATTAAGAGGGATGAGAAAAAAAAAGAAAATAAAATAAAAGGAAAGAATTATAAGAAGTTCAATAAGTTAGTCAAAGCTAAAAATGTCCTAAATGATTATAAGTATTTTAAAAAAATGAGTATAAATGATCAAAAAAAAATAATAAAACAACTGCAAAGAGTAAATAACATTACTTCAACAACAAAACCTTATAGAATAAGCTTACTGGAATCTAATATTCCGGATCTGTATAAATCTATTGCGTTGCGTAAAATAAATACATTAAAGTATATGGCACCAGGCGAAGGTGAATATAATAAAGTTAAAAATTGGGTAGATACGTTTATGCAAATACCTTTTAATAAATTTTGTAATCTTCCAGTAAATATCAACGATGGAACCGATAAATGTCATGAGTTTATGGCTTCAGCGAAAGAAAGTTTAGATAATGCAACATATGGATTAAATGATGCTAAAATTCAAATCATGCAATTTATAGGTCAGCTAATTTCAAATCCTGATTCTGTAGGGAGTGCTATAGCTATAAAAGGACCTATGGGAACAGGTAAAACAACACTTGTAAAGGAGGGTATTAGCCAAATACTTGGAAGACCTTTTGCATTTATAGCTTTAGGTGGTGCAACAGATAGTAGTTTTCTGGAGGGTCATAGTTATACTTATGAAGGATCTAATGCTGGCAAAATTATAGACATTATTATTAAGAGTAAATGTATGAATCCAGTTATATATTTTGATGAGTTAGATAAAGTGAGTGATACTCCTAAAGGAGAAGAGATAATAGGTATTCTTACACATTTGACCGACACAACTCAAAATGATAAATTCCATGACAAATATTTTTCAGAATTAGAATTTGATCTAAGCAAGGTCTTATTTATATTTAGTTATAATGATGAGGATAAGATTAATCCTATTTTGAAAGACAGAATGTACAGGATACAAACTTCGGGTTATGATGTTAAACAGAAAACAATTATAGCGAATGATTATTTAATACCAAAAATAGTTAAAAATGTTAACTTCAATAGTGAAGAAATCATTATTACAGAAGATACAATAAAATATATAATTGATAATTACACTGATAAAGAAAAAGGTGTAAGAAATCTCAAGAGATGTATTGAAATAGTATACACTAAACTGAATTTATATAGATTAATGAAACCAAATACTAATCTTTTTGAAGAAGATATTTCCTTAAAGGTTGAGTTTCCGTTTAAAGTAACACCAGAAATAATTAATAAAATAATTAAGAAAGAAGAAAATAATGAATATTATAAGAGTTTCTATATGTAATTAGTCATTCCATGTCGAGGAATTAAATGGTGCAACTATAATATTATGAATATTATCTTTATAATATTGTATTTCTTTATCTTTTATACTTTCATTAGTTGTAGTGGGATATAATGTTAGATTATCCATATATTTTCTATTTTTTGCATTTATTTCAGGTTTATATCCATAACAATTAACACCATATTTTTTATTAGGATTTTTAATATATCCTCCATTTACACCTGGTCGGCCACAAATATTTCTATACTTACCGGTTTTCTGTAATTTTTCCCATGTTTTATGTTGTGTTGGAAATAATGCCATTTGATTTTTTGACCAACCATAACTGCACCACTCTGCGCCACTCTTATATGCTTTCTGGACATCTTTAATATCTGCTAATTCAGAATCATATGCCTTACATACGGCTTTAGCATCTTTGTATTTATATTTATTTTGCGGTAAATGAAATACTTCTTTACTATTCTGTATTATTACAGGTGGTTCTTGTAACTCATTTTCAACAACTATTTCTATATTAGGTTTATTTTCTTCATCTATATCCAACTTTGCGCTGACATCAATTCCTAATAAATAATTAAGTAAAACCATCATAGTAACTACTAAACCAAATGATACAAGCAATATTTCTAATAATTTGTATAAAGGACTATTGTCATTACTTTTTTTTAAAAATGAAATATTAAAAAAACTGAAAATCACAAATACAACTATAATAGCTATAAATGATAGTATATACGTGTAATTACTTATCTGAACAGCATTAGTTTTAACAGATGTATATTGATCATTAACGTTAATTCCTCTATTAAATTTTGGTAAATTACTAAAATAATTATTAATACTTGCCATATAATCACTCATTCTTATATATAATATTAAGTTTTTTTTCTATAAAAAAGACAATAAG
>MDSV01043464.1_pt1 | contig 10588 bp, 9 predicted proteins | sample 810851 | NCBI WGS metagenome assembly MDSV01 (sample SAMN05326640, study PRJNA326480) | marine metagenome | isolation source: seawater | place: Atlantic Ocean: North East | collected 2012 | reverse complement strand
TGACTAATTTTGTTTTATCTAGAATAGTGCTTTTCATAATAGATTTATATGCCAGAATTACCAGAAGTTGAAGTTGTTAAAAGGTCCTTAATCAACAAAACTCAAAATTCAATTATTAAGTCAATCAAAATAAATGATGGTAGATTAAGGTATAAAGTAGATAAAAATCAAATTAAAAGAATTATTGGTTTAAAAATTCAAAAAATTTCTAGAAGATCAAAATTTTTATTATTTTTTTTTAACAAAGATATTATCATGTTAGTCCATTTAGGCATGACAGGTAAATTTTTTTTTATAGATCAAAAAAAAACAAAATATAAAACAAGTTTTTATTATGACATAGATGAAGATAAAGATAAAAAACATGATAGGGTAGTCTTTAGTTTATCAGGAAATAAAAAATTAATTTATAATGATATTAGAAAGTTTGGTTTTATAAAGTTTTTAAATCGGGTTAATTTTGATCACAATTTACATCTTAGAAACTTAGGTCCTGAGCCATTAAATATAAAATTTAATTTTACTTATTTTAAAAGATATATATCTGGACGCAATAGAACGGTAAAAGATATTTTAATGGATCAGAAATTTGTCTCTGGGCTTGGCAATATATATGTAAATGAAATACTTTTTTTAAGCGGAGTAAGGCCTTCAAAAAAAATTAAAAATCTCTTAGATAGTGAAATCAAAAAAATTATAAAATTTACTAAAACGATCTTGTCTCAAGCTATTACCTTGGGAGGCTCATCAATTAAAGATTTTTCTAGCAGTAATGGAAAGAGAGGTTTATTTCAGCAACATTTTAAGGTCTACGGAAGAAAAGGTGAAAATTGCTACAACAATAAATGTCAAAATAATATAATTAAAATTGTAATAGCTAATCGAGCATCTTTTTATTGCACTAAATGTCAAAAATAATAAAGTTGACCGTATTACTTTGCCCATATATACAATCTTAAAAATATGCCTAATACAAAATCAGCGATCAGAAGGGTAAGAAGGGTTAAAAAGCAAACTCAAATCAACAGGATAAGAAAAAGCAAGTACAAAAATGCTGTTAAACAAATGGAGTTATTGATTAAATCAAAAGATAAAGTAAAAGCTAAAAATTATTTTCCAAAATTTCAGTCAATTCTAACGCAGGTTGCTAAATCAGGTGTAGTAAATGAGCGAACTGCGTCTAGAAAAATTTCAAGAGTGTCAAAAAGAATTTAATTTTAAATTTAACAATTTGAAGTTGATTAATAATTTCGAATTAATCCATATTTAGTTTTACGAGTCCAAATATAGTTTCTTTCAAAAGTTGTAAGCTAATTTTTTTCTATCATAGCGTTAATGCTACAACCTAGTTTAATATTTTTTCCATTACAACCTGTAGCTAGTTGCAAATGTTTTCTAAAAAGAGTTTAAAGGAAACTCTTAAAAATTTATTACATGGATAAAAATAATATAAAAAAAAACAATGTTTATATTTCTGAGGAAGAAAAAACATTGAACTGGAATGAAATTCAAGATTCTTTTAAGAAAACATTTGGAAGTGAAATTTATACTAGCTGGTTGCAAAAAATTTCTTTAGTTAAAGAATATAATGATTATTTAATTCTCGGTGTGCCAACTCGATTTTTTAGAGATTGGATAGTTTCTAGATATTTGGATAAAATTCTGGAACAAGTAAAAAGTTTTAAGCTCAGCTTAAATAGGATCGAGTTTAAGATAATAGAAGAAACGAAAAATACCCCAGATTTAATAAAAATTGATGAATTAAACAAGGTTACTGAGATCAAAGACTCATTATTAAATTATAATAGGCTTAACTCTAAATTAAATTTTGAAAATTTTATTCAGGGAAAAAGTAACGATATTGCCTTATCTTATTCAAAAAAAGTATGTGAACATATATCGAGATATAATCCATTATATATATGCGGAGGAGTGGGACTAGGAAAAACTCATCTACTTAATGCTATTGGTCTTGAGCTTCAATCTGAAAATAATGTTATGTTCATATCTGCGGAACGATTTATGTATCATTTTATAAAATCCATAAAAAAAAATGATATGGTAAATTTCAAAGATTTCTTTAGAAAATCCTCTGTTTTTATCATTGATGATATTCAATTTATTCGAGGCAAAGAAAGTTTACAGGAAGAATTTTTTCACACTTTCAATAGCCTAATGGACAAAGGTTCTCAGATAATTATTTCTGCTGACAGAATACCAGTAAAATTAGATAGAGTTCAAGAAAGAATTAAATCACGATTAGCAGGTGGTTTAGTTGTAGATATAGATACCCCTGATTTAGAATTAAAAGTAAAAATAATTAAAAAAAAAATATTAGAGATAGAAAGTCAATTTAAAGAAAATATTAATTTATCTGATGATGTAATAGATTATATTGCCAATGAAAGTAAGACAAATATTAGAGAACTAATAGGAATTTTAAATAGAGTGATTGCATTTGGTAGAGTTCATAATAAGACTTTAACCGTGAGCGATTGTAAAAACATATTAAAGGACGTTTTTAGCCAGATCAAAGTTATTACCGTGGACAAAATACAGAATGTAGTATCAAATTACTTCAATATTCCTCTAAGCGATATGCTTTCCCAAAGACGCTCTAGACCTCTTGCGAGACCTAGACAAATTGCTATGTTTTTAGCTAAGAAGATGACTACTAGATCTCTTCCAGAAATTGGAAGAAGGTTTGCTAATAGAGATCACACTACTGTTATACATGCAGTAAAAACTATAACTAGATTATCTGATCAAGATGATGAAATGAAAAAGAATATAAATCAAATTAAAAGTCTTTTACTAGAACATTAGTAGAAATGCAGTTTATTGTTAAAAGAGATATCTTACTAAAATCATTAACCTATGTGCAGGGCGTTGTTGAAAAAAAAAACACTCTTCCTATACTTTCTAATGTTTTATTGCAACTTAAGAATAATAGATTGTCCATAGTAGCAACTGATTTAGATATTGTTTTTTACGATGAAATTGATGAAGTTAAAGTTACAAAAGAAGGTAGCACAACTACTTCTGCAGCTATACTTTACGATATTTTAAGAAAAATATCATCAAATTCTGAACTGATTTTTGATCTAAAAACAGAAAATAAACTCAGTCTTAAAAGTGATAATTCAGATTTTAATTTGCTTTGTTTGCCGACCGACAATTTTCCAACATTTACTGATGAATTTGAAGATCAAGAAATTTCAATAAACAATAAGAAATTTTTAAAGCTTTTGAATAAGACAAAAATCGCTATTTCAAATGATGATACAAGGCATTACTTAAATGGAATCTTTTTACATCTAACGGAAGCTCACGGTAGAAATTTTTTAACTGGAGTAGCTACCGATAGCCATAGGCTGTCTTCTAGTAGTTTAGAGATAGAAAATGCAGATAACTTTTCATCTCTTATATTACCTAGAAAAACTGTTTTTCAACTCTGTTCCTTGCTGACAGAATCTAATGAGAAATTAAACATGCAAACAAGTGAAAATAAGATTCAATTCAGTTTAGGAAAAATGAAACTAATTTCTAAAGTTATAGATGGAAAATTTCCTGATTATAAAAAGGTAGTTCCAGCAAATAATGAGAAATCTTTAATAGTATCTTCAAAAGATTTTATAAATTCTGTTGAAAGAGTAACCAGTGTTTCATTAGATGGAAAAGAGGGAGTAAAATTGATGATTAACAAGGAAAATATTCAACTTTCTGTAAATAGTGCAAATTCTGGCGAGGGTAACGAGGTTATCAAAGCAAATTTCAATTCAAACGATTTGAATATTAGCTTTAACTCAAAATATTTGATTGATATTGCATCTGAAGTTGAAGATAAAAATCTTAAAATGAATTTAAAGGACTCTGTATCACCAGTATTAATAGAAGACGCCTCTGACAAAAACAGTTATTACGTTATAATGCCTATGAAAATCTAAATTTATTTAATTTTACAAATTTATTTTTATTTTAAGCTAAAAGTATTGGTATTTCATCATTCTGAGCTATAACCCTTCTAACTCGTTTTATATTAACTTAAAAAAATGATATAAGTAATCATCTAATTTATAACAATGTCAAAAAATTCTGCTTTAAATTCTAATCCTAACTATGGTGCGGACTCCATAAAAGTCCTTAAAGGCTTGGATGCTGTTAGAAAAAGACCAGGTATGTACATTGGAGACACTGATGATGGGTCTGGTTTACATCACATGGTTTTTGAAGTCATAGATAATGCCATCGATGAAGCACTAGCAGGTCATTGTAAGAACATTACTGTTATAATTAATAAAGATAACACTATTACTGTAGAGGATGACGGAAGAGGTATACCAGTAGATATGCATAAAGGAGAAAAGATGTCAGCTGCTGAGGTAATAATGACACAACTTCACGCAGGTGGAAAATTTGATCATGAATCATATAAAGTATCAGGTGGCTTGCACGGAGTTGGCGTATCCGTAGTAAATGCTTTATCTGAAAAATTAGAATTAAATATTTATAGAGATGGAAAAGAATATTCAATAATTTTTAAAAATGGAAATACACTAAAACCTCTAAAAGAAATCGGAAAATCAAAAAAAAGAGGCACAAGGATAAATTTTTTACCATCAAAGGAGGTTTTTTCAGCAATAAAATTTAGTTCTACTATCTTAGAAAAAAGAATAAGAGAATTAGCTTTTTTAAATAAAGGAATCTCCATTACTCTTCTTGACCAAACAATTAAAAAGGAAAGGGAATTTGTTCACAAATACCTTGGAGGAATTACCGAATTTGTAAAACATATTAATAACAAAAAACCGATTCTGGTTAATAAAAATGAAAAAGAAGTATTTAAAAAACCTATTTACGTAACAGCGACAAAAAACAATGTGGTGGTAGAGTGTTCTTTTGAATGGAATTCAGGGTACTCCGAAGATGTGCTTCCTTTTACAAATAATATTCCCCAAAAAGATGGCGGGACACATTTATTAGGATTTAGAAGCGCATTAACGAGAGTCATTAACAAATATTCTCATGAAAGAGGTGGCAAAAAAAATAAAATTACCGTATCTGGAGAAGATATTAAAGAAGGATTAACAGCCGTACTATCAATCAAAATGCCAGATCCTAAATTTTCATCGCAAACAAAAGATAAACTTGTTTCTTCCGAAATCAGATTAATTGTTGAAAGTATAATTAGCGATAAAGTTTCTACATGGTTTGATCAAAACCCTTCTATTGCTAAGACTGTACTTGAAAAAATTACTCAAGCTGCAATGGCTAGAGATGTTGCAAGAAAAGCTAGAGATAGTGTCAGAAGAAAAGGTGCTTTTGAACTTTCAGGCTTACCTGGTAAACTAGCTGATTGTCAAATACAAAGGAAAGAAGGAACAGAATTATTTATAGTAGAGGGGGACTCGGCAGGGGGCTCTGCCAAGCAGGGAAGAGTTCGAGAATATCAAGCAGTTTTACCTTTAAGAGGAAAAATTTTAAATACTTTTGTTAATGGAAAATCCAATGGAGATGATCATGCAACTAAAGCGTTATCTAAAATGATGTCCTCAAATGAGATAGTAACTCTAATCAATGCTTTAGGAACAGGCTCTAAGGATTTTAATATAGAAAATTTAAGATATGATAAGATTGTTATAATGACCGATGCAGATGTTGACGGATCACATATAAGAACTTTGTTATTAACTTTTTTTAATAATTATCCTTTTAACCAATTAATTGAAAACGGACATATCTATTTGGCACAACCGCCACTATTTAAAGTTACTAAATCCAACAAGAGTGTTTATATAAAAGATGAAAAATCACTTGAAGAATATATATTTAAAGTTTCAGGTAAAGCAGATAAAAAAGTCAAAAAAGGTTCTTCCGAATACAGCCGGTTTATGCAAGAACAAAGAGAAAAACTTTCAATACAAAGATTTAAGGGATTGGGTGAAATGAATCCAGAGGAATTATGGCAAACTACTTTAAACCCTGAAAATAGAACTATGTTAAGAGTTCAGTATACTAAGGGAACTAAAGAAAAATCTAAAGAAGATCAAAAAATGATTGAAATTTTGATGGGCGATGAAGTTGCTCCTAGAAAAGATTTTATTACTAGCAATGCCTTGGAAGTTGTTAATTTAGATATTTAAGTAAAAAATGAATTTTTCTACTCTTTTCAGATTAGGAGAAAACCTTAATTTAGATAAAAAAACTCTGATAAATCTCAGATGGATTGCTATTTTTGGGCAGCTAAGTGCTATCATTGTAGTTTATTTTTACCTTAAATTGGATTTTCCTATTTCAATTTGCTTAATAGTTATCTTTCTTGGCTTATTAACTAACTTATTTTTACAATTTAAGATTAAAACAATTTTAATCAAAGATTTTTTTGCTGGCACTTTTTTATTCTACGATTTAGTTCAACTTTGTCTTTTGTTGTATTTAACTGGAGGTATCTCGAATCCATTCACAATATTATTGATTATCCCCGCCGTTGTTTCTTCAACTTTTTTAAGTATGGGAACTACTATTATTTTGGGATTTCTTACAATAACATTTTTATTTTTATTATCTGTTTTTCATTATCCTTTTCCAGGTTTACATGACAGCTCAACATCTCTTCCTTCATTATATTTAACAGGATATTTTATCGCAATAATTATTGGTTTGTTATTTTTATCTTATTTTGGCATAAGATTTTCTGGCGAAAGTAAAAGAAGATCTGATGCTGTAAGTAAACTACAACAAGTAATAGCCAAAGAATATGAGTTAGAGTCTTTAGGTGGACAGGCGGCCGCTGCAGCTCATTCTTTAGGCACTCCTCTAGCCACTATCAGCGTAGTTGCCGCTGAACTTAAAAAAGAATTGGGAAATAATAAAGATTTTTCAAAAGATATTGATTTATTAATCTCTCAATCTAAAAGATGTGGAGAAATTTTAAAAAAAATATCAAAAAAACAAATTAAGGAAGATCAATTTTTTAACAAAACTCAATTAGATGATTTGGTAGAAGAGATAATTGCCTCTTTTAAAGAAACTTCTTCTAAAAAAATTGATTTAATTTCTGAAAGAAACGATAGTAATTTTAATGTTCAAAGATCTCCCGAGCTAATTTATGGTCTAAGAAACTTTATTGGTAATGCTGTGAAATTTTCGAAGAGCACTGTAGAAATAATTATAAAATGTGATAACAAAAATATTAAAATTTTTATAAATGACGATGGTCCTGGTTTTCCAGATGATATAAAAGAAAAAATTGGAGAACCGTACATAAAATCTAAATCACGTCAAGTTAGATCTAATTCAGGCACGGGATTAGGAACTTTTCTTGGAAAAACTTTATTAGAGAGACAAGCTGCAAATTTGAATTTTTCTAAAGATCTAAAATTAGGTGGAGCTTCAGTAGAAATTAGCTGGAATTTAAATAACTTAAAAGTTATCGTTTAAATTCAAAAATATAAGATACAATTTTATAAGCTAACTTTGCTACTAAAAAATTATAAGAATTAAAATTTTTTATAGGAGCTAACTCGTTTATATCTACACCGATTATATTTGATATTTTACAAACTTTCTTAATAATAGGCAAAACATCGTCCCAAAATAATCCCCCAGGTTCAGGAGTGCCAGTTGCAGGCATTATACTAGAGTCAAAACTATCTACATCAAAAGTTATATAAACATTTTTATTACGGAATAGTTTTTGTATCTTATTCAGATCCCATTTACTCTTATCTTTACACCAAAAAATTTCTATTCTATTTTTATTTTTTTTATAATAAGTCATTTCCTCTTGAGATAGGTTTCTTATACCAAAGGAAACGACCTTGATATTTTTATAGTCTAGACATCTTTTAATTGCAGATGCATGAGAAAATCTTTCTCCTTTATAACTCTCTCTTAAATCTGCATGCGCATCAAAATGTAGAATAGTTATTTGGTCATACTTTTTTATAAAAGGTTTTAAAGCGCCTGGGGTAATTGAATGTTCTCCACCAAAAACCATCGGAAATTTATTTTTTGATAATAATTTTTCATTAATTTTCGATAATTGATTTAAAGCAGAATTGATCTTCTTTTTTATAGGAAATGGTTTGAGAGTTTTAATTCCTATTTTTTTATACGGTTCTTTATTCAACTCTTCATCAAATAGCTCAACTTGATGCGAAGCTGTGATAATTTCTTTTGGACCATTTTTAGTTCCTCCACCGTAACTCACAGTTTTTTCTAAACCAAAAGGGATTACTACTACTTTATTCTTAATTTTGTAGCCTGCATCATAACCAAGAAAACCTTTTTTTTGGCTTAGATAATTCATTTAAGATTTAAAAATTTGAGAAAAATTTCTTTTTTTTCTATTTTTCCAGTTTTGACGGTGATATGCATCACTCGCAATTAGAGGAAGAACACTTGTTGCTTCTGCAAAAACCATTTGCTCTTTAGCTATATCGACTTTCCCCCATGAGCTGGCTTCTTTTAAAGTAGAGCTACTACATGCTCCATCCCTTGTATCAGCTACTGTAATTTGAATTGCATACTTATGCATGTCTACTTTTTTACCTATCAAATCAGCACAAACAACAGTATCTTGTACGAAATTTTTAGGCACTCCACCTCCTACCATTAGAAGACCTGATTGTTTAGATTTAATTTTAATCTCGGTTAATTCTCTTAATTCTCTTATAGAGTCGATCGTGATGTGTTTGTTTGGATTTTTTTCTTGATGCATCACTAAACCAAATCCTGCAGAACTATCAGTGAAGGCGGGACAAAAAATCGGAACATCATTGTCAAATGCTGTCTCAATTAAGGAACCTTTTTTTTTAGCATTTTTTTTTAAGAATTTACCTAATTCTTTTATAAACTCTCTAGATGTATAAGCTCTAGGCTCCAATAAGTCAGCAGCGTCGCAAATAGCCTGATCACAGGCTTGAAGTTCTTCCTCATCGATATAAGTATCGTAAATTCTGTCGATATAATTTTTCCTAAGCTCTGTATCGTCTTGAAACTGGGATCCTTGGTAATGTTTGAATCCTAAAGCTTCAAAAAAATCCATGTCAATTATGGACGCTCCAGTTGCAACCACAGCGTCTATCATGTTGTATTTAATCAAATCCGAATAAAGGTTCATACATCCCCCAGCCGAAGTCGAACCCGCAAGAGTTAGAAAAATGGAACAGCTATCATCCGATATCATTTCATTATAAATTTTAGCTGCATTTGCTGTATCTCTAGAGGTAAAAGACATTTTGCTCATACCATCAATTATCTTTCTGGCATCAAAAGAAGTTATATCAATATGTTCTACAGGATTATTTAAAAAAGATTTTTTATTATGTCCAATATCAGGACTATTTTTTTTCGTCATTAAGCAACCAAGTAATCAACTTTTTTACTTGAATCTTCGTATAAAGACATAATTGGTTTATCACTCAATTCAAAAATTTCATTTGAATAAAAGCCATTAAATTTTGTTCTAAAAGTGAGTCCGTAAGCACCTAGTTGCCCCAACTCAATGTAGTCGCCCTCTTTAATATTATTTGGTAGTAAAAAAGGACCTTTCATATAATCCAAGCTGTCACATGTTGGTCCAAATAAGCTAAAAGGTGTTAACTTTTTAGAATGAATTCTACCTTTAGTAATCATCTTACTTGGTAAAACAAAGTTTGGAACCCCTGCATCAAACAAAGAGCCGTAAGTACCATCGTTAATATACAGATTTTCCTTTTTTCTTAAAATAACTTTTACTATTGTAGATCCGCTTTCAGCAACTAAGGCTCTGCCCGGTTCGCAAATAATTTCGGGTAGTTTTGGTAATTTTAAATTTTCAAGAGATATTTTTATTTCATTAAGATAGTTATTAATTGGTTCAGGATTAAGATCAGGGTAAATTGAAGGAAAACCTCCCCCGACATTTATAACGTCAGGCATAATTTTCGTTTTCTTAATAATGCTTCCTATTTCACGAATACCTTTTGAATAAGAAATTTTATGCATACATTGAGAGCCAACGTGAAAACTTATTCCAAGTTTTTTTGAGTGGTCTTTACATAATCTTACAAGTCCCAATGCCTCAGAAGGTAGCGCCCCAAATTTTCTTGATAAATCAATTTCAGCATGTTCGTTAGAAATAGCTATTCTTACATATAAATTTAAATCTTTAGCTTGATTAGTAGCTTCAAGTATTTTTCTAAGTTCATCTCTATTATCTAGGGCAAAATTTTTTACCCCATAATCAAAATAAGCAGATGAAATACTTTCCTTGCTTTTAACTGTGTGCATGAAATATAAATTTGCATCAGGTTTTATTTTTTTTATTAATTTGATCTCATTTAATGAGGCTACATCGAAATCTTCAATTCCATTAGAAATAATTTGTTTAACTACTTTTTCATTAGGATTTGTTTTAACAGCATATAGAACTTTACCTGGAAAACTATCCTTAAAGAATTTTGTGGATTTTTTAATCGATTCTGGCCGTATACAATATACGGGATAATCAGGTTTTATTTCGTTAACTAGTTCGTTAACGTCTTTAAATTTTCGCATTTCATGTGTCCCTCGTTAGTTTACACAAAAGGTTTTTAAAAAATTT
>MDSV01202379.1_pt1 | contig 10589 bp, 9 predicted proteins | sample 810851 | NCBI WGS metagenome assembly MDSV01 (sample SAMN05326640, study PRJNA326480) | marine metagenome | isolation source: seawater | place: Atlantic Ocean: North East | collected 2012 | reverse complement strand
CTGAAACAAAAACTATATCTGAAATATTTTTAGGAGCGTAGAGATGGGTTTTAATCATATTCTTCATTTAATCCTTTTTTTTGCCATCTTTAAATCTGCAAAATTATCTATTTCTATCCAAAATTTTTTTTTAACATCTCGATAATTCATTTTAGTAGATTCTGTATCTATCAAATAATTAAGTGCCTCTGTAAAATATTGATTATTTGATTTATTTTTGATTTTTTTCATTGCAGAAATAAATTTTTTTATCATTCTTTTTTTAATTTTCATTATTCCAATATAGTTTCCAGAGTTAATTTTTGGGTTATTTCCTAAATACATCAATTTTTTTTTTTTAATATCTATTTTCATTGTTCCTTTTCTACTCATAGATCTATCAATACTTAAAGTAATGTTTTTATTTGATTTAACTAAATCTTGTAAAATAGTTTCATGTAAAATAATGTCTGCAAAAGAAATTATACAATCTTGATCTAAAAGTTTCTTAAAATAATACAGCGTATGAAGATTGTTTGTGATTTTATAATTGGGATAAAAAAAGGTTTTGTAGTCAGTAAACTTTTTATCTATTTTTTTTTTTTGATGACCGCAGATTATGTTAATATCCTTTACTCCATATTTTTCCAATTGAGATATTAACCTTTGTAAAATTGATGAATTACCTACTTTAATTAACGATTTGTGATTGTTTTTTGTTAAACTGCCAAATCTAGACCCCATTCCAGCTGCTAATATAATCGCTTTCACTTTATAAATTTAAATAATTCTTTAACTGATTAGGTTTCTTGGTTGGTCTAGGCAAATCTTTAATTGAGCCAGGGGCTACCTCTATAATAATAGCAATAAGACCTTTGTTGTTTTTTTGGAGAATTTTATCCAGTTGTGAAAGTTTATTAACATTATAAACTTTTTTATAACCACACGCTTTAAAAATCATTTTATAATTAATTTTATCATTGGCTAGTTGGTGAAACCCTGTAGATTCATGAACTTTATTGTTAAATAAAATATGTATAATATTTTTTTTACAATTTTTTGCTATTGTAATTAAATTACCCATATGCATTTGAATTGCACCATCTCCATCTAAAATGAATGTTGTATTATTTTTTTTATTAAAAGAAACTTCTAATGCAATTTGATTGGCTTGTCCCATTGCTCCAATTGTGTAAAATGTTTTTGAATGATTAAGATTTAACTTTTCATTTAAGACAAATAGTTCTCTACTGACGTTTCCTAAAGATGCAATTATAGCATCTTTTTTTAATTTATTTTTTAAGATAACTTTCAAATATTCATAACGGATTTTTAATCTTTTTTTATTAATATTTTTTTCTTTTTCAAATTTCTTAAAAAAATTCATAGGAACAACCAATGCAACAGGTGCAGATTTTTTAAGAGCTATTTTTTTTGCTTTATCAATTTGATTTTTATATTCTTTTTTTTTTAAAACAAAACTTTGAATATTCAGTATTTTTAAAAATCGTGTTGTAATTTCCCCTATTCTATAATGCTGAGGTTCATCGTCTTTTCTTGGATAACCTCGTCTTCCTATTAATAGAATCATAGGAATTGCATATATTCTTTTATCAGCTAGACTGTATAATGGATTCGCAGCATGTCCTATTCCTGAATTTTGAAAGTAAACAAGAGGAATTTTTTTTTTAGTTAAATTATAACCAATTCCTAAAGAAATTGCACTTCCTTCATTAGTGGTGACTCTATGTGTTATATTTTTTTTTTTTTTAAAACTTAAATAATTAATAAAACTTTTTAAAACACTATCAGGAACACCTGTGAAAAAATTTATATTTTTTTTGATCAAATGATTTACAAATTCTTGAACATCTATCATATAATTTAATCTATAAAGTTCCTTGCCCACAATTCAACATTAATTAGCATCCAAATTTTTTTGCCCCAAAAATCATAACTTAATTTTTCTTTATTATTTAAGAGATTTTCAATTTGAGTAGTTTCAAAAATTCCTCTGTTAGAAGTTTTCTGATCTAACAATATTTCTTTTGCAAAGTTCAAAAAAGATCCACCTAACCATTTATCAAGAGGGACTGGAAAGCCTAATTTTTTTTTATAAGAGATTTCTTTTGGCAAATATCTTAAACTTAATTTTCTTAGTAAATATTTAGAAATATCATTTTTTTCAGAATTTTTAAAACTATTATTAAAAATTGATATGAATTTATGATAAGAACTTTTCCACTTAAATTTCATTGAGTAGGGAACTTTGTTCACAAATTCTATTATTCTATGGTCACAAAAAGGTACCCTAGCTTCAACACTATGTGCCATTGAATGAATATCTAGTCTGTGAAGTAAACACTGAAGGTGGTGTTTTTGAAATAAAAAAATTATTTTTTCTTTAACATCTAAATTTTGCATTTGTTCAAATTCATCTGTCCAAAATTTTTTAATTTCAGCATCATATTTAATATCTTTTTTTACTTCACTGTTTAATATTCCCATTTTTTCATCAAAACCAAACCACTTATAAATATCAAAAAAATGATCCATTTGGCTTTGATATTTGCTCCAGTCAAATTCTTTATTTGAGCCAAATATTTTTAACACACCTGATTGTAAATTTTGCGGAACAAACTTATTTACAAATCTTATTTTTTCATAATCATACCCTGAACTTTGTACTCTGCCATACCCACCAAACATTTCATCAGCCCCTTCACCAGATATTACTACCTTTGTATGTTTGCTTATTTCACCAAAAAGTGAATTAAGAGCTATTTCGTGAGGTATTGATAATGGCGAAGCTGAATGTGCAATTGTTTTATTTAATTTATCTTCATAATCACTAGAATTCAAAACTATATTTAAATGATCTGAATTTACTTTTTCAGATATTATTTTAGAAAATTTATTTTCGTCATAATCAACTTCGTCAAATGATGCCGAAAATGTATGAAATGTTTTATCATTTTTTTTTTTCATTATCGAAGTTAAAAGAGAGGAATCTAATCCTCCAGATAATAAACTGCCGATTGGAACATCTGAAACTAAATGCTCAGAAGTCACTTCCTCTATTAATTCTCCACATCTTTCAATTAAATTTCCTTCACTTAAATTAAATTTTTCATTATTAATGGGATAATTCCAATATTTTTTTTTTGTTAAGTTTGTAGTGTCAAATTTTACAAATTGTCCCGGTTCAACTGAATTAATATCTTTAAAAAAATTTCCAACACCATAATTAAATCTAAATGAGAAATAGGAACTTAATGCATTAAAATTTATTTCTTTAGATACTAAACCTGAAGAAATTAAAGGTTTAATTTCAGAAGAAAATATAATTTGTTTTTTATTCAAAGAAAAAAAAATTGGTTTTATTCCAAGTCTATCTCTAAATAAATAAATACAATTTTCTTTTCTATCATAAAGAACAAATGCAAACATACCATTTATCTCTTTAATAAAATCTAATCCAAAATTTACGATTGATTCAAGTAATACTTCAGTGTCAGAATTTGTATGTAAATGAATTTTTTTTGAAATCAATTTCTCTCTGAGTTTTTTGTAATTATAGATTTCCCCATTAAAAACAATTACATATCTTTTGTTATGACTGATAAGTGGTTGTTTGCCATTTTTAATATCTATGATGGAAAGTCTCTTGAATCCTAGAGAAATATTTTGATTAGTAAAATAGCCGGTATCATCCGGTCCTCTATGATTAATCAAATTAGTGATTTTTTCCAACTTCTCTTTACCAAAGCTTACACCAGTTGGTGAAAATATACCGTAAAAGCCACACATTAGTGATTAATTAAATAATTTTTCGGCTTGTTCAAATTGTTTTTTTGATCTTATTTCCATCCATCCACCATTTATTTCAATAGCATTTATTTTAACATTTTTTTTAATTAAATGGTTGATTAGCATATTAAAATCTAAATGTTTATTCTTTTTCTTTAATTTTTTATACTCTGTCGAAATGATTGCAGAACCTTTTTTTGAAAAATAACTAATTCCAACAAATTCAAAATTTCCTTTTTTAAGGTTCAATCCTTTTTCAATTTTTTTAATTATGTTTGTTCTATGTTGAGTTAATATTCTTCCGTCTCTTAAGGGTTTTTTTTGAGTTATTGCTAAGTCACAATATCGACTTGAATTTTGATTTATAGTATCTATTGCTAAAGATATATCGTAATCTTTTGATATAAGTCTTTGAATAATTTCTTTTTCAAAAATTATATCTGAAAAAACAACGATTGAATTTAAATTAATATCTAATCCCATTACTATGGAGTCTATTTGAGAGGTTCTTTTAAAGTTGGTATTATTAACAATTTTTAAATTTTTTACATTTTTATAATTATTAAATAATTCTGATTTATAACCTGTTACAAGTTTAATTTTTTCAAGATTATTCGATCGAGCATTTTCAATATTCATTTCTAAAATTGATTTTTCTTTTATTTTTAAAAGTGAAATTGGATAATTTTTTGCAATAAATTTATCAATCTTTTTAATTTCAAAATTCTTAGTAATATCAGGTGGTTGACCAGCGGCTGGTATCAATAATTGAGTATTAGACATGCTCGTCTTGAGATAGCTTTTTTCATTATTTTTCAATATTTTCATTCCTTGCAAATCAAATACTTTTTCTAAAGGGGCAATTTTTTTTTCAATTGAAGCTAATTCACCTTTTTTATTCAAAATTTGAAGCGTTTCTGAAACAGCTTTAATTGTACTTCTAATTACATGATTGGCATAAATAACCATTTTGATTCCATATTTTGGCATCTCTTTTTCATTAAATTTTGGGTAAGTTGTGGGTACTACAACAATTGGTATTTTTTTTTTAAATTTTTTACAAAATTCTAAAATTTCTTTATTATCTCTCTTTTTTGAATGAATTAAAATTGCATCTGCGCCACTTTCCGCATACGCAGTTGCTCTTTTTAATGCTTCTTTCATTCCCCAGCCAGCAATCAAAGCTTCAACTCTGGCTATAACCATAAAATCAGGATTTTTTTGAGTATTTTTAACTGCTCTTATTTTTCCACAAAATTCCTCAATATCTGCTAAATCTTGTCTGCCTTCAATGAAGCTATTAACTTTTGGAAACAATTTATCTTCAATGCAAATTGCAGCAATGCCTGCTTTCTCATACTTTTCAACCATATGGATAACATTATTGACATTACCATACCCGGTATCGCAATCAGCTATTACAGGCAAAGATGTTGCCTCATTCATTTCTGTTGCTCTCTCCAAATATTCAGACATTGTTAAAATATTTGCATCCGGTAAACCGTAAGAAGCAGAAATTTCTAAACCTGAAGCCCAAACTCCATCAAAACCAGATTCGCCAATTATTTTTGCACCTAGTCCATCATGAGCACCAACTATTCTTACCAATTTTTTTTTAAATAAATTTCGTAAGTTTTTAAACTTATTTTCTGTAAACATATTTTTTAAATTTTAAATATTTTATTAATTTATTTGTATTGGCACTAACTGTATTTCTATACATATTTAAAGTTATATCAACAGATTTACCTTCTTGATACATGTAATTAATTCCAACAAAATTTTTTAAATCTTTATTTTGAGCTTTAAAGTAATTTTTTTTAAAATCTCTTTCTTGACAAACTTTCAATGGACATTTCGTGAAAACTTCTACTATATCATTATTATTTTTCTTAATTTTTCTTCTCCAAAATTTATCGTGCGCAACTCCAGTTATAATTACAAATTTTTTTAACCTTAAAAAAGTCTTTGCTAATCTTATCTTTTTGTCACCAACTAAATTTCTAGATTTTTTGTCATATTGGTTAAATTTAAATTTTTTTCTAAATAAATCACCATCAATATACTCAATTTTTTTTAATCCCAATTTTTTTAGTTTTTTTTTTAATGATATTGCTAAAGAAGTTTTTCCGGATGAAGGTAAACCAGTTAAAAATAGTATTTTCGGTATTATATCAATTTTTTTTTTCATCAAAAAATTTTTCTAATGTTTCTTTAATATAAATTTGATTTTTTAATGTTAAGCCTGGATAAATAGGTATAGAAATTGAAGATTTATAATATGTCTCCATATTTTTAAAATTATTTTTATTAAAATCTTTACTATAATATGGGTGTGAATAAATTGGTAAGTAATGTAAATTTACCCAAAGTTTTTTTTTTCTTAAATATTCAAATAAATCATTGTAAGTTTTTTTTGTTTTTTTGAAATCAATTCTAATTATAAACAAATGAAAAGCCGATAATAATCCCTTTTTATATTTAGGTAAAAAAATTGGTAAATCTTTTAAAAGTTTAAAATAATTTTTTGCAATTTTATTTCTCTCTTTTACAAACTTATCAAGTTTATTTAATTGACTAATACCAAGCGCAGCGTGAATATCAGACATTCTATAATTATATCCTAGTGTTTGTTGTTCATAATACCAAGGATAACGATTTTCTTTTTTTTTAAACATTTTATAATCTTTAGTTATTCCGTGGGAGCGAAATAATAACATTTTGTTCATTAGATCTTTATCATTAGTAAGACACATTCCTCCCTCACCTGATGTAATAATTTTTACTGGATGAAAACTAAAAACTGTTATGTCAGAATATTTACAATCACCTATTTTATTTTTATAATATTTAGAACCAATAGCATGGGAAGCGTCTTCTATAATTTTAAATTTATATCTTTTTGAAAGTTTATAAATTTCTTTAAGATCGCACGAAAGTCCTGCAAAATGCACAATTATAATTAGTTTTGGAAGTTTTCTTTTTTTTTTTGCAGATATGAGTTTTTTTTTTAACTCATAAGTGGAAAGATTGAATGTATCTTTATCAATGTCTACCAAATCAATTTCTGCACCAAGATATTTTGCACAATTTATTGACGCTACGAAAGAATTGGCAGAAGTCCAGACTATATCGCCTTTTTTTATATTTAACGACATACATCCAACATGTAATGCACTTGTTGCACTATTTAATGCTACTGAATATTTACTTCCAATTTTTTTTGCTACAAGTTTTTCAAATCTAGGTACCATTGAGCCTTGAGTTAAAAAATTTGATTTTAAAACTTTTGTGACAGATTTAATATCATTTTGATCAATTTTTTGTCTACTATAAGGAAATACTTTCATAATTTTTATTTACAATAATTTATTTTTATTGGTTCACCATAATTAATATCTTTTTTTGATCTTCTATTAATTATCTTAAAATAAAATTTTGGCTTTAATCCTGCGACTCCCCTCATACATTTTATATTTTTATTTGAAAACTTTTCCTCTTTTTTTATGTCTTTAATTGCAACAATGCCTCTTCTATATTTCAAATTTTTGAGTTCGTTTTTTGTTGGTCCAAACTTTATTTGACCAGAACATTTTTTGGCGTATTTAATATTTTTAACAAAATTTTTTAATTCTTCCAAATCAAGTGAAAAAAGGCCATCAATTGAATTTTTTTTATTTAAGGTTACATGTTTTTCGATAACAGTTGCTCCATATCCTATGCTTGCAATGGCCGATACTTCTCCAATTGTATGATCTGATAAACCAATCTCACAATTAAATTTTTTTCTTAAAACTGGTATCGTAGATAAGTTTACATCTTTTGGCTCAGTGGGATAAGAGCTAGTACATTTCAATAAAATAATTTTTTTACATCCATTTTTTTTTAAAGTCTTAACTGCCTCATCAATTTCTGGAAAGGTAGCCATTCCAGTCGATAAAATTACTGGTTTTTTTGTTAAAGCTACTTTTTTTATTAATGGTAAATCTGTAATTTCAAAAGAAGAAATTTTATACAGAGGAACATTTAATTTTTTTAAAAAATCAACTGAAGAGTCATCAAAGGGAGTACTAAATACTATTAAACCTAATTTTTTTGCATATGAAAAAAGTTTTTTGTGCCATTTCCATGGTGTTGACCCTTTTTCGTATAACCCATAAAGATCCCTCCCTCTCCAAGGACTTTTTTTATCTTTAATAATATTTTTTTTTTTTATTGTCATAGTGTCAGCTGTATAAGTTTGTAGTTTTACAGCATCCACACCTGCATTTGCGGCACCTTTGATAATTCTCAATGCCTTTGAAATAGATTGGTTGTGATTTGCTGAAATTTCAGCAATTATAAAAGGTTGGTAATTAATTCCAATACTTCTAGATAGAACTTTTATTGTCATTTGTAAAATTATTTGAGTAAATTTCTAATCTCTTTAATATTTAAAAATTTAGGATTAGTTCCTGAATCATAAGTAAAATTTGGTTTTACAAATTTGCCTTTTTCACCTAATGAATTTTTCATAAATTTACTTTTAATATTTTGAAAGTTTATTGAAGGTACAATTATAAAATGATTTTTAAATTCTAATGTGAGTCTTGAGTCGTCTACCGGACACAATATTTCGTGTAATTTTTCCCCGGGTCTAACTCCAACTATTTTTATTTTTTTTGTTTCATCAATTGCTTTAGCAAGATCTATAATTTTAATTGAAGGGATTTTAGGAATTATTATTTCACCACCAACAGCAAATTTAAAGGATTTAAAAACTAAATTAATTGCGTCATCAATTGTTATGACAAATCGAGTCATTTTTTCATGCGTGATCGGAAAATAATTATTTTTATTTTTAATAAGTTTTCTAAAAAAAGGTACTACTGATCCCCTTGAAGCAAATACATTTCCATATCTCACTACTGAAAATTTTGGTCCCTTTAAGCCCGAAAGGTTATTTGCGGCAACAAATAATTTATCTGAAGCAAGTTTTGTTGCTCCATAAATATTTATAGGATTGGCAGCTTTGTCAGTTGATAAAGCAATTACTTTTTTTACATTGCAATCTATTGATGACCTTATCACATTCTCTGCTCCTGTAATATTCGTTCTTATGCATTCAGTAGGATTATATTCTGCTGAAGGCACATGTTTTAACGCTGCGGCGTGTATAACAAAATCAACATCGCGCATCGCAAGTCTCAATCTATCAACATCTCTTACATCACCAATAAAAAACCTTAAAAATTTTAGATATTTTTCAAAAGTTTTTTCATTTTGCATTTCATATTGTTTGTTTTCATCTCTTGAAAATACAATAACTTTTTTTGGTTTATAAAATTTAAAAATTCTTAAAATAAACTCTTTTCCAAAAAAACCTGTTCCCCCTGTTATTAAAATAATCTTATTATTAAACATTTTTTTTCTCCGCAATTGAAATTAAAGCTGTAGATTGGCCCCTTAAAAAATTTATAAAGGGAATTTTTTTTAGTTGATGATTTTTAAATGGTAAAATGCTTGAAATAAAAAATGAAAAAGGCATTTTCCAAATAAAAGATGATTTATTAATTAACATCGGAACAACTTTTAAAGTATTAAATTCGTGTAATTTCATTAAACTATCAATTGATTTGTCTGTATACGGCCTTATGTGAGTTGGATCATCATAAAAGTTTTTAAAGGCATACCTAAAGTTAGGAGTAATTATAATGAGAATACCTTTTTTTTTTAAAACTCTTAAGATTTCTCTTAATATATTTGTGGGATTTTGAATATGTTCAATCACACTTAACATAGTTATAACATCGAATGTTTCATCATCAAACTTAAGCTGATCATTCTCAAAATTAATATTTTCTCTAGACCCATCTAGACCATGTGCTTCAAGACCATTTTGTTCACAGATTTTAACAAATGAACCATCTCCAGAACCTAAATCAAGTATTTTACAAGGTTTTGATAAATGATCTCGTCCAATATATTCTAGTAATCTTTGAAAAGTTACTAAAATTCTTTTTGCGCCTTCATTTTCATTATTAAAATGATTTACTATGAGGTTTTGATAGTTTGAAAATAATTTTTTATTCATTAGTTTTTTAAAAAGTATTTTGCTTTTTAATATTTATAAATTAATAGGCTAAAACTTTTAAATAATCTTTACTCAAATTGTCTACTTTTCTAAGTGTTTTTAAATTTCTATTTTTTTTTTTAAAATTAAATTTTGGCGAAATTGAGTTAAATCCAAATAATTCCTTTTGATGATTATTCAACATTTTAAATATCTTTGGACCACATTTTGTAAAATCTGTTGAAGGTTTTATCCACCATCTTTTATAATGACATAACACACCCCACCTGCTTAAGTTATTTTGATTTTGCCCAATTTGATGCCAAGTTTGTCCCAAGAAAAAAACAATTGATCCTCTTTTTGCTTCCACATATTTAAATTTTTTTTTTTTAATCAAATTTTGTTTTTCGTTTTGAATCCTAATACCTGTCAAATGGCTTCCTGGCCATATTTTTGTACATCCATTTTCTTTTGTAAAATTATCTAAACAAAATAAGACAACTATGTCTGAAGTATTTATTGTTTGAGAGGTTGCTAAATGAGAGTCTATGTGTGCTAAAGATTTATAATTTTCGATTTCTTTTATACTATTACTTGCCATGCAGTTATCCAAAATGAACTTATCATTAAAAATCTTTTTAAGTGTTTGATTTACTATTCTTTTATCTATCAATTTTAAAAAAGTTTTAGGATCTCTTAAAACTAAATCTCTAATAATTCCCTGACCAAAATTTGTCAGTTCGTCTTT
>MDSV01109424.1_pt1 | contig 10589 bp, 6 predicted proteins | sample 810851 | NCBI WGS metagenome assembly MDSV01 (sample SAMN05326640, study PRJNA326480) | marine metagenome | isolation source: seawater | place: Atlantic Ocean: North East | collected 2012 | reverse complement strand
TAATAATTATAAAAATATCATTATACCATTTTTTGATGGGAGGTCTGGTTTAAATGTTGTAACTAATTTAGAAGAATCTCATAATAGCGACGGTAATTGTATTATTAAAGACTTTGAAAGATGTGTAGTTTTATCATTTATTGATAGATACTGGAAAGAACATTTAAGAGAAATGGATGACTTAAGACAATCTGTTCAAGGAGCTGTATATGAACAAAAAGATCCGTTACTTATTTATAAATTTGAATCTTTTAAACTTTTTGAAGAAATGTTATTTAAAATTAACTCAGAAATTATATCATTTTTATTTAAGTCTCAGCTTCCGTCTAGAAATTCTAATAATATTTCGGAAGCTAAAGTTAAATCTCAATTCGGAAAGGCCGAGAGAGGAGAAGAGTTGAGAATAAAACAACAGTCTAATAGAGGTTCAGATTCTTCACAAAATAATTTACCTGGCTCAAAGAACCCACCATTAAGTAGAAGACAAAGACGTTTACAAGAGAGAGGAAGAAGAAGATAAATTATAAAGTATCAATTAATGTTTCTAACTTCATTTTTCTAGATCCCTTTATTAGTATTATTTTTTTTTATTTTTTTCTTTTGAAAGGGCTTTTACTAGTTGTCCTTTACTTTTAAATTTCAAAAAATCACATGAAATTTTATGAAAGATATCTCCAACAAGTATACAGTTTTTTATTTTTTTAAAATGTAAGTACTCTATTATTTCCTTGTGAAATTTTATAGTTTCATCTCCAAGTTCTAGCATATCACCTAAAATAATAACTTTTTCAAAATTAGTTTTTAATTTAATAAAGCTTTTTATGGCAATCATCATGCTAGATGGATTAGCATTATACGCATCTAATATTATTTGATTGTATTTAGTTTTTATTAGTTCAGATCTATTGTTTTTAAATTTGTAGTTTGTAAGTACTTGATTAATTTTATTTAAATCAACACCAAAAAATTCACCAATTTTTATAGAAGCAATTATATTTATAAGGTTATATTCTCCAACAATTTTTGTTTTAACTAATTTATCCTCCCATTTGAAACTTAAATATGGGTTAGATTCAATTATTTGAATATTATCGGTAGTTGAGCCATATTCATACATATTATTGTATGAGCTATAAATTTTATTTATTTTTTTTTGATTAACTAAATTTTTATCGTCTGTATTTAAAAAAATAGTTCCATTGGTTTTAATTAAATATTTCCATAACTCAGTTTTAGTATTTATAATATTTTTAACATTTATAAATTCTTGTAAATGCGCATTTCCAATATTTGTAATTAATCCGTGAGTTGGTTTTCCAATTTCACATAGTTCGTGAATATCACCTAATTTACTAGCTCCAAATTCTAAAACAGCAATTTCATGATTTTTAACAATTGAAAGAATTGTTAAAGGAAGTCCAATATGATTATTATAATTTCCACTAGTTTTTTTAGTATTATATTTTTGTTTTAGAATGTCATATATTAAATTTTTTGTTGAAGTTTTGCCATTTGTTCCAGTTATTGCAAATACCGGAATTTTCAGCGTCTCTCTATGTTTTTTTGCAAGATCCTGAAGGCAATTTAATACATTTTTTACATAATATAGTTTGGGTTCTTTTTTGTGTATTTTTTCGTCAGTAACAACTATTTCAGCTCCTTTTTTAATAGCATCTAGCGCGTAATTATTACCATTGAAATTAGAACCTTTTAAACAAAAAAAAATACTACCTTTTATTTCTTTTCTTGTATCCGTGGAAATTTTTTTTAGATCAAGAAATTTTGAGTAAAGAAAATCAATGTTCATATCAATAAAATAAAAGGGCCTAGATAAAACTAGGCCCTTTGATAAAAGAAATTTATTTTCTTTTTACTTTTGATTTAGTTCTGGGTTTTTTAGGGTCTTTACTTGACTCCCAGCCCATATGATCTAACACACATCTAAATCCTATAAATTCTGTGGACAGATCTTGGTTCATGAATCTTCTGGCCCCAGGGGATAACCAATAAGCATCATCTTTCCAGCCTCCGCCTTTATAAACTCTAGTATAATTATTCACTAAGCTGCTTTTCCCATATGAGTATTCTCCAAATGATCCTTCTTGGTAAAGCCCTCCCCCTGTTCCTTGACCATCTCTATCACCGGCATTGTTAGCAGCTTGATAATTTCTTCTTGGAGAGTTGGGTTGATTATAAAGTTCATCAAAATCAGCTTCATCTGGGTTTGCAAGTTTTGAGTCCATTTTCCAATATTTTTCATCACTTAGTTCTAGATCAGAGTCTAGAGCATCAAAATCAATTGGTAGTTTAACAAAGTCATTAGGTCTAACATCAATATCGTATTGAACTGTTCCATTTTCTTCGTTCCACTTATAACCATACGCAAAAGCTAATTCTTCAGTATCTATATCGCTAACTCTGAAAGGCTCTGCTTGAGGAGAGCCATCAACATCTCTATATACTAAATCTTTCCAGTCATTTCCTCTGTGTGGATTAACATCATCTAACTTACCAGTTTCTCTTCTATATACATCTAAAGTCCATTCGGCTACATTTCCAGCCATATCATATAATCCAAAGTCATTTGGCATAAATGAATTAACTGGAGTAGTTAAGCTACCCACATCATTATGGTATCCACCATATCCCATATAATCACCTTGGCTAATTTTGAAATTTGCTAATATTTGACCTTGTGTGGATTTTATATTATCTCTTACAGAGTGTCTGTTCCAAGGATATATTTTATTTTCTCTTACATAGTCTTCATGTGAGTTGCCAATTAATGCTAGCGCAGCATATTCCCACTCAGCTTCAGTTGGTAATCTAAAATTAGGAACAAATATTCCGTCTTCAATTCTTACTTTTCTATTTCTATCTTTACTTTTCTTACCTTTTTTGCCTTCTCTTGCTGCTAAATCTTCTTTCCCTGGTTTTTCTTTATTTTTTGATTTTTTCTTGTCAATGTAATTATTAAGATTATAATCTGGATCTTTTAAATACCTTTGCGTACTAAAATATTCCTCAGGGTTATCTATACCACCACCCTCTCTATATTTTTCAATATCAATACCAATTTCATCACATAGTCTTTTTTCATTAACTCTATCCGTTCTCCATTCGCAATATGCCATAGCCTGCTCCCAACTTACACCAACAACAGGGTAGTTATTGTAGGCTGGATGACGAAAATAATTTTCTACCATAGGCTCATTATATCCATACTTACTTCTCCATACTGTAGTGTCAGGAAGACTTCTGTCATATAGTATATAAAACTCTTCTTCATCTCTAGCTGGTCCTTCATTTCCACCATTGGCAAATACTAGCTTCATCCATTCAGTATACTCTCTATAGTCAACATTTGTCACTTCAGTTTGATCCATCCAAAATGATGTAACTGTGACAGCCCTGGGCCTTGTCGAGCTACCATCTTGCATAATATTTTCTTCTGTTTGTCCCATCATAAATGTTCCCCCTTCTATAAATTTCATTCCTGGAACGGGTGGTTGAAAACCTTTGTACTTAAGATTAACTTCGAAACCACCAAAATCTCTATCATTATACTTCCATCCAGTTTTGGTAGATGCAGCTTTTTTACCTGCATTTGGTCCTTGTTGACTACTTGAGCAGCTAAATGAAATAATTGATATGATAATTAGACTGATTATTAAGTTGTAATTTTTCATTTTTTTCCGTCTTTTTTATGTTTAAAACATTGGGTTTAATTGAATATTGCACACAATTTACTAAAATAATTAAAATTTAGGGCATTTTATTGGATTAAGAATAATCTTTTTTGGTATACATGGCAATTGAATACGTAAAGAAATCTCATGAGCACCGCCCGAGTTGCTTGAAAGACCAGATACAGTAAAGTCATAACTATATCCAATTTTTAATGCATCTTTTTGAAATCCTAAAACTAAAAGTAGAGCATCTGAATTCATAAAACTTCTTCTATAAGCGACTCCACCTGATAATATATTATTTGTTATAGTTGTTCCTATGTTTATTTGCTCGGTCTGAGCTTGTCTTTTGAATAGAAAATTAGGAATTAAATAAGTATCTCCAGAAAATAAACCAACGGTTTGAGAAACACCTCCACTAATTTTTATAACTGCACCACCATGAATAGTTTGTTTCATAGAAAGTTTTCCTGATGATAGGAAGGCTTCTTCGGGTTCAGTTAGATGATGAGCGGCAAGTCCTAAGAAGAATTTATTAGACGAAATTAATGTTCCAATTGAAAAATCTAAATAATTATTAGAAATTATACCTTCATTTAGTGGGTCTTGAGTATCATAAACAAAACCATATATCCCATCAATTTGGTCACCAAACCATAAATCTGGATCTAAACTTCTTTGATGACTACTTAGTTGAAAACCAGTTAGTAAATCAATTTTATTAGTGATTTTTGTATGGTATGAGTATATTAAACTTGCAAAAGTACTTTTAATTGTTCCGTTTCCTGCATCATCATGCAGAATAAGTAAGCCCAGCCCGCCATGAATTGGATCTAAAGTTAAGTCGAAGGATGCGCTGTAGGTTTCAAAATTTCCAGCCATCATAGGCCATTGATTTCTATAGTTTGTTATTATTCTTGGGCAGTACTCACCACCTGCAAGGGCAGGATTTAGAAATAAGGGATTTGCGTAATATTGTGTAAAATGAGGATCTTGACTAAAAGAATTAGTAAAAAAAAGAAAGCTTAATATTAAAAAAAGGGATTTTTTCATGAACAACATTACAACACTACAACAATTATACAAAATTAATATAAGAACGAAAATGTTATTTTTTTTTATTTTGATCTTAATCTTGTGTAAATTGTAAAATACAATTAAAAAAAACACGTTTAATTCTTATATAAAATTAAATAAATGCAATTATTTTTTTTGTTTACTTTTCTGTTAGCTAATTCTTTATATTCTCAAGAATTTTCAAGAGAGATTAATTTTCTCGGAACTAAAAAGATACTCAACAATAATACTAATATTACAGTTCAAGATTTTACAAATTCATCATATGTTGAAGACAATCCTTGTATGAATTATTTCGAAAGAATTGAAATAGCTTATACTGATTTTGATGTTGAAATATATAATGAAAATTATGTTTCTGTTTCAAAAGTCAATAATTCATGTAAAATACCAAAAAATTTAGATTTTGATTATACATTAAGTCAATATCAAAAAAAAAATTTCGTAAATATTAGTATTTTCCCTTATGTCGAACGAACAGGCTCAATATATTTTTTAGAATCATTTAATTTAAAAATAAAACCAAAATCAGTTAATAGGAAAGATAAAAGAAAAAATTTTAAAACAAACTCAGTATTATCAAATGGAACTTGGTATAAAATTGGTGTTAACCAAGATGGTTTTTATCAAATTGATAAATCATTTTTAGAATCAATTGGTGTAAATATAAATGAAATAAACCCAAAAAACATTAAAATTTTTGGTAAGCCTGCTGGAATGCTACCTGAAATCAATAATGAACCTAGAGTTGATGATTTAGAACAATTGGCAATTAAGTTTATTGGTAATGATGACCCAATTTTTGACGACAATGAAAAAATTATTTTTTATGGTCAAAATCCGAATATTTGGAGATTTGATGATTTAACTAATCAGTATTATCATATTCAAAATATTTATTCAAATGAGTCATTTTATTTTCTTACAGTTAACAACATCCCTTCAAAGCAAATACAAACTCAAGGATTAAATAATTATGATATTCAGACTATTGAGGAAAAAAATAAACAAAATATAAATTCTTTTATTGATTATAATTTTCATGAAAAAGAAATTTATAATCTTGTAGGAACAGGTCAACAATGGTTTGGTGAATACTTTGGAAACACAAATCAGTATTCATTTAATTTAATAAATGGTGAGGTTCTAGATAGTTTATTTGTAAAAGCAAGAGTTGCTGCCAGGTCTTCAATAGCATCACAGTTTGATTTTTCATTAAATAATCAACCCCCTTTTTTTTCCCTAAATATTGACCCTGAAACTTCTAATGATTATTATTTTGAGGATTCTGAAGCTAGTGTTTTATTAAACTCAAATTCTTCATCTTTAATTCAAAATTGGGATGGAGAATTAGTTGTTAATTATAAAAATAATGGCAACCCTTCTGCTTTATCATGGCTAGATTATATTGAAATAAATTATAAAAGAAATATTGATTGGTTTGATAATAAAAATCAATTCAATTTTAGAAATAATCAAATTAATAATATGTTTGGAATTATTGATATTCCTGATGATGCAGAATACGTTTTTAATGTTTCAGATCCTTTAAATGTAAAAGAACAACTTTTATTAAATAATGATTCATCTGATAAAAAATTTGCTACAAATTTAAATTCTAGATATGAGTTTGTTTGTGTAAGAAGTTTGGATTTTGATCAACCTCAATTTTTTGGTCAAATTCAGAACCAAAATTTACATTCATTAACTCAAGCTGATTTTATAATAATTTCTCACCCAGACTTTTTAAATCAAGCGCAAAGATTAGCAAATTTCCATATTAATAGTGATAATATTTCTGTTGTTGTTGCGACAACAGATCAAGTGTATAACGAATTCAGCTCAGGTAGTCAGGATCCAGTAGCTATCAGAGATTTTGTTAAAATGTTTTATGATAAAAATATTTCAGATTTACCTAAAAATCTTTTATTATTTGGGGACGCTTCATATGATTTTAAAAATATTAATAGTTCAAATACAAATTTTGTCCCTACTTTTCAGTCTTACAGATCTGACAATATTAAATTATCGTATTGTTCTGATGATTTTTTTGGCATGTTAGATGATTTTGAAGGTTCAAGTAATTCTTTGGTGAGTGATTTAATTGATATTGGAATTGGTAGATTGACTGTTGTTGATAATAATGAAGCTGAGAATGTTGTAAATAAAATTATTAATTATTCTAATAATAGTTTTGGTGATTGGAAGAATAAAGTTTGTTTTATTTCTGATGATGTAGATGAAGCATGGGAAGAAAGTTTGCTAATTCATGCTGATGCATTAGCAACAAAGGTAGATACAAATTACAACTGGATCAATGTGGATAAAATATATTCAGATGCATTTCAACAAGAATCTACAGCTGGTGGTGAAAGATATCCAGATGTCAATAATAAGATTGTTGATCTTATAAATTCTGGAGTATTAATTGTTAATTACATTGGACATGGTGGTGAGGTTGGTTGGGCGTCTGAACGAATATTAGGTTTAACAGAAATTAATAATTTTAAGAATTCAGAAAAATTACCAGTTTTTGTTACTGCTACTTGTGAGTTTTCAAGATACGATGATCCCGAAAGAGTGTCTGCAGGGGAGTTATTATTTTTAAATTCTGAAGGTGGTGCAATTTCTCTTTTTAGTACGTCAAGAACAGTGAATGAAAGTAGTGCATATTACATTACTAATTCTCTTTACAATTATATTTTAGAACCGTCATCAGAAAATACCATGGGGGAAATAATGAAAAATGCTAAAAACGATCCATCACTTGGTAGTACCGTAAATAAAAGAAAATTTGCTCTTATTGGAAACCCAGCATTAAAAATACCATTTCCAACACTTGGTATACAAACAAATAGCATAAGCTTGGTTGAAGAAAATTTAGAAAAAGGTAATGTTAGCGTGAAAACTGACACGATTAATGCTTTAAGTAAGGTTAGGGTGAGTGGTCAAATAATTGATGGTATAGAAAATGGAAAATTATTCATCACAGTTTATGGAAAGCCTAATAATTTACAAACACTAAATAATAATGGTTATTTGAGTGAACCATTCGAGTTTAGTTTACAAAAAAATATAATTTACAAAGGTAAAGTTGATGTGATTAATAACTTTTTTGAATATGAATTTATTGTTCCAAAAGATATACCATTTGATTTTGGAAATGCCAAATTAAGTTATTATGCCTATGATGATAATAAAGAAATTGATGCTTCTGGATCTTATAAAGATTTAATGATTGGTGGGATTAATTCTAATGCAGTGTTGGATGAATTAGGCCCTCAAATTGAGTTATTTATGAATGATACATCTTTTGTTTCAGGTGGTATTACTGATGCAAATCCAGAACTATTAGCCAAAGTATTTGATTCATCAGGAATAAATACTGTAGGTACTGGAATTGGTCATGATATTGTCGCGATTATTGACAACAATACTAGCCAACCATATATATTAAATGATTTTTATGAGTCTGATTTAAATACATATAAATCTGGGATGGTTAGATATTCTCTATCTAATATTAGTGAAGGTCTTCATACATTAAATTTTAAAGTTTGGGATGTGTATAACAATTCTAATGAAAAGGATTTATCATTTATCGTTTCTAGTTCAGAGGAGATGGCATTGAGTCATATTTTAAATTACCCTAATCCATTTTCAAATTTTACAAAATTTTCCTTTGAACATAACCGCTCAAATCAATATTTGGATGTAATGATTCAAATTTTTACAATTAGTGGTAAACTTGTTAAGACGTTAAAAAATAACATTATTAACTCTGGATTTAGAGATGAATCAATAACTTGGAACGGATTAGATGAATTTGGTGATAAATTAGCTAAAGGTGTTTATGTATATAAAATTTTAGTCAAGTCTGTTGATAGTGGGGAAAATGTAGAAAAATTTGAAAAACTAGTAATATTAAACTAATTTCCACGTTTTTTGTAAATAAATGAAATGATTTAAATTATGAATAAGTGTTTAGTATTTATTTTATTGCCAATATTTTTATTAAAAAGTCAAGAATGGAATACAGATTCAGAATATATTAATAATTTGAATACCATTACAACTGCGGTCCCCTTTCTAACTATTGCCCCTGATTCAAGATCTGGTGCTATGGGTGATTTAGGTGTTGCAACAACTCCTGATGTTTATTCTCTTCATTGGAATTCTGCCAAGTTAGCTTTTTTGCCTCAAGGAGGTTCATTTGCAATCTCATATACGCCTTGGCTTAGTAATCTAGTACCTGATATTTCACTTTCTCATATAACAGGATACTATAAATTAAATAAAATTAGTACTGTAGCAGGTAGTTTGAGATATTTTTCTTTAGGTAATATTCAATTCACTAATGATGCGGGTGATAATGTAGGTGAATATGATCCAAATGAATATGTTTTTGATCTTGGATATTCAATGAAACTTTCAGATTACTTTTCCGCAGGTTTAGTTATGAAATATATATATTCTAATTTAACAGGAGGTCTTTCTGTTGAGGGCTTAGATACGCAGGCTGGGCAATCATTTGCAGTTGACTTAGGTACATATTATGAAAGTAAAAAATTTAAATTAACTGAGTACGAATCACAGTGGGCAGTAGGCCTTAATATTTCAAATATTGGTGGTAAAATTTCTTACACTGAATCTGGAGATGAGGATTTTCTTCCTATGAATTTAAGAATTGGAGGAAGGTTAAGTACAGAAATTGATGATTTTAATAGATTTATGATCGCTTTTGATGTTAATAAATTACTTGTTCCTTCACCACCTGTTTATGACGGTACTGGAAATGATGAGCCTGAAAATATTATAGCTGGAAGAAGCCCAAATGTTGGAGTCGTTCAAGGAATTTTTCAATCTTTTTCAGATGCTCCTGGTGGAATTGAAGAAGAGTTCAATGAACTGATGTACTCAGTTGGTGGTGAATATTGGTATGATAATCAATTTGCATTCAGATTTGGATATTTTCATGAACACGAAACTAAGGGAAATAGAAAATATTTTACTTTAGGGGCATCGCTTAAGTTAAATGTTTTTGGTATTGACTTTGCGTATTTAATTCCAGCAAATTCTAGTGTAAGAAGTCCCTTGGAAAATACAATTAGATTTTCTTTAGTTTTTGATTTAGAAAACTTTAACTCAGAGAGTTTGTTCAAATCTAATCGTAGGTCACCAGTGATTAAGCAAACAAATCAATCAAAATAAAGTTTTAAAATGTACAGAGTTGGAATTGGTTATGATGTTCACAAGCTTGAGTTGGAAAATACACTGATTCTGGGCGGTGTATCAATTCCTTATCACAAAGGAACTGTTGCTCACTCTGATGGTGACGTTGTTATTCATGCAATTTGTGATGCTATTTTAGGAGCTGCTTCCTTAGGAGATATTGGTCATTTTTTTCCTGATAACGATGATCAATATAAAGATATTAATAGCAAAATCTTATTGAAAGAAGTTTTTAAAATGATTGAAAAATTAGGTTATTCAATAGTTAACGTTGATGTTTCGATTATTCTTGAAAAACCAAAATTAAAAGATCATTTAAATGAAATGAAATTTGAAATTTCAAAGTGTATTAACGTCTCAAAGGAAAATATAAATATTAAAGCAACAACCAGCGAAAAATTAGGATTTATAGGAAGAGGAGAGGGCGTAGCTTGTCAAGCAATTACTTTATTAACTAAGTAAAATATAGTTCAAAAGTCAATAAAAATCAAAATTAGATTAATCATTTTGCATATATTTGAATTAAGAAAAAAAAAATGCTATGCCCTCTATTAGTAAAGAAGTATATTTAGATTGGTATAAAAAAATGTT
>MDSV01008122.1_pt1 | contig 10589 bp, 10 predicted proteins | sample 810851 | NCBI WGS metagenome assembly MDSV01 (sample SAMN05326640, study PRJNA326480) | marine metagenome | isolation source: seawater | place: Atlantic Ocean: North East | collected 2012 | reverse complement strand
GCGCATTTAGAGCTCTTATATAATATAAATTTAGCTTTTAAAAATAAATTTTTTAACAATTATAAGAATAGTTAACAGTTCAACTCTACCAATAATCATAAATATAATCAAAATTAGTTTAGAGAATGAACTTATTTCAAGAAAATCAAAATTTTCCAATCCATACATTGAAGAATTAACTGTATTCATCAAAGTTAATATTCCAAGTTTAAAAGATTGTTCAATGTTTATATTAAATGCTGAGAGCAATGATGTAACTACAAAAAGTGAAATAATAAAAATTATTAACGATAGAAAATATTTATTAATATCCTTTTGAGCTATATTTGAATCAATTAGCTGAGATTTATTTGTATAAATATAGTTTGGCTTTGAGTAAGAAAGTATCTCATTTATTGAATGTTTAAATAAAAAATAAACCTTTAAAAATCTTATACCCGAACTTGTAGAAAAAAAAGATCCACCAATTATTACTATTAATAAAAATAAAAACCATAAATTTGATGGCGTATCATTAAAAGAAACACCAATATTTGACATACTGCTAGTAATAGAAAAAAGAATTATAGAAAAATTATAATCAAAATTAAAAAAAATAAAAAAAAGAATTATTAAAACTAACAAATAAATAAGCAGATAAATATCTTCAGCAAAAAAGTTAAGATTTTTATCTTTTATAAAAAAAATATTATATAATAGAAATAAACTAAAAAATGAAAAAAGCATCAAAACTGAAAAAACAATTTGCTTAAAATCTGTATTGATAATGTTGCTAATATCATTAACAGGAAGAAACCCCCCGGATGAAATAATTGTCATTGCTATATTAAAAGCATCAAAAGTTCTAAGATCTATTATCTTTAACATAATAAAAAGGAAACAGGTTAATATGATATATAATATAAAAATTTTAAAGGTTTGCTTAAATGTTTCCGAATAATTAAATGATATAAAATTTGTTAAAGATTTTTTTAAACTTTCATCAAAAATATCAATCAATAATAAAATTGAAAATAAAAAATATATACCACCAATCCATTGAGAAGTGGATCTCCACAAGATTAAACTTTCATCTAAATGTTTAATATTATCAAAAACTGTAAAACCAGTTGATGTAAAGCCTGAAATAGATTCAAAATAACAATTTAAGAATGATAAATTGTATATACTGAAATAATATGGAATTGTAATTATCAATGGTATTAAAAAATACCCTGAGATAACAGCTAATATCTTTATATAAATAGTTACTTTAATATCATTTTTTTTCTTAATAAATGTACTAGATCCAATGATTAATGAAACCAATAAGGTATAAAAATAAGTATCTATATTTAAATATAAATTAAAATAATAAGAATAAATTATATTAAAAAATGATAGTACAGATAATATTATAAAAAATATTCCTAAATAATTTAGGATAAATCTATTCATATTTTAAACAGAACTTAATCTAAACATATTCTCAACCAAGGTTAATTGATCTCTTTTGGCTAAAAATACTACAACGTCTTCTTTTTTAAATACAAAATCTGATCTTGGAATTATAATTTCATTTTTTCTCAATACAGCGCCTATTCTTATTTCATCTGGTAAATCAGAATTTTTTAATTCTTTGTTAATTAATTCTGAAGTTTCAATGATCTCAGCTTCAATAACTTCATAATCACCATTTAAAATCGAATAAGCCGTCTCAATAGTTCCTTTGTGCACATGCTTAAGGATACTGGAAACAGTTGTCATTCTTGGATCGATTAAATCGTCTATTTTTAGTGAAGATTGTAATAATGAATAGTTAGGTTTATTAATCAAAGCCATTGTTCTTTTGTTTTTAGAAAATTTTTCAACTAATACACTTGCCATTAAATTATCCTCATCATCATTAGTTAAAGCAATGACTGTTTCAACATCTTCTAAATTAACTTCAGCCAAAATATCTTCATCTAATCCATTTCCATTAATAACAATTGTATTATTAAGCTCATTAGCAATAAATTCTGCCCTAGCCTTATCTTTTTCAATAATTTTTAATCTAGCTTCTTCAAAGGTAAGTTCTATATTTTTAGCAAGATTAAGTCCAATATTACCACCGCCGATTATTAAAATCTTGTTTGATATTTTTTCATCATGTCCAAATGCAGACAAAGTTTCTTTCATTTGAGATGAATTTATTACAACATATGCTTTATCATTTTTTTTCATAACATCATTTTTTTTTAAAAAAATAAATTTACTATCTCTTATTACACCAAAAATATTAGCATTTAATTTGGGGAATTTTTTTGTAAGTTCATTTAGTTTTATTTCTGCTATGGGGCATGTGTCCTCTATAAAAATTTCTAAGAGTTGAATTTTGTTTTCTGCAAAAGGTACATTGTCAAGAGCGCCTGGAGCTTCCAATTTTCTCTGTATGGACTTAGCAATTTCTACTTCTGGAGAAATTATTACATCTATTGGAAGATTTTCTTTATTGTACAATTTTGAAAATTTAGGATTTAGATAATCTTGAGATCTAATTCTTGCAATTTTTTTCGGTATTTTGAATAAGGAATATGCAATTTGGCAAATCATCATATTAATTTCATCATTTCTTGTGACTGCAATAATCATATCAGCATCTTTGGAGTTAGCGTTTTCTAATATAATTGGAGAAGTGGCTTTACCTACTATTGCTTTAACGTCTAATGAGTCATTAATTTTTTGAATATCATCGCTAGATTGATCAATTACAGTGACAGAATGATTCTGTTCTGTAAGCAACTTTGCTATAGTAAAGCCGACTCTACCAGCACCACAAATAATAATATTCATTAGTTTAGATCTTTAACACCAAGTAATTTAAGCTTTCTGTGCAGTGCGGTCCTCTCCATACCAACAAACTTGGCTGTTTGAGATATATTTCCACCAAACTTTTTTAATTGAGTAATTAGATACTCCTTTTCAAAATTCTCTCTAGCTTCTCTTAGAGGCACAGATAAATTTTCATTTAAGTCAAATTGTTTATCATTAAATTGAGAAAGAGACTCTTTAATTATACTTATAATTTTTTCCTCATCATTTCCTTGTGTTAATATTGTTATTCTTTCAATAAGATTTCTTAGTTCCCTTACATTGCCAGGCCAATTATAGTTTAATAAATAATTATTATTTTTAATAGAAAATAATTTTATATTATAATTGCTACAAATATTTTTAATAAAATATTCTGAAAGAACTGGTATATCTTCAATTCTTTTAGACAAAGGTAAAACATTTACACTAAAAACGTTTAATCTATGAAACAAATCTTCACGGAAATTTCCATTTTTTATTTCATAAGAAATGTCCTTACTTGTAGAAGAAAAAATTCTTACATTTACATGAATATCGTGATTTCCGTTAACTCTCTTAAATTTTTGATCAATAAGAATTCTTAAAATTTTTGATTGTGTTTCTAAGGGAATTTCAGTTATTTCATCTATTAATAAAATACCACCTGAGGCTTTTTCTAAAGCCCCATAAGATATGGAGCCATCATTTTTTTCTTCTCCTAAAAGCTCACTTTCATAAGATTTAGCATCCAATAATGCACCATTTAAAATTATAAATGGACCTTTAGATCTTTTTGATTTTTTATAAATTTTTCTCGCAATTAATTCCTTACCACTACCAGTAGGTCCTGAAATAAAAACTCTACTTTCAGATTCTGAAAGTTTATCTATTTGCTCTCTTATAGAATTAATATTATTACTTACACCAATGAGTTCAAATGTATGAAATAACTTATTTTGTAATGAATTATTTTCTTTTTTAAGATTATAATTTTCAGCAGCTCTTTTAACAAAATTCAATAATCTTTCTTTATCAAAAGGTTTTTGTATAAATTCAAACGCACCAGATTTAAGTGAGTTAATAGCCATATCAATATTAGCATGGCCAGATATGATAATAACAGGTACATCTTTATTTTTTTTTTTGATATGGTTTAATAGCTCTATTCCATCGTTATCACCTTTATCCAATTTAACGTCAATAATTGCGACATCGGGTATTTTTTTATCAATTTCTAAAAGTGCCTGATTGTAATTAGCGGCTAATCTAGTTTTGTATCCAGCATCAGTAATTAATTCATTTAAAATTAATCTTATGTCTGAATTGTCATCGATTATAAGTATTTCAGTTGACATTTTCAATTGGTAAAAAAATTTCTATTTTAGCTCCAGTTTTTATATTAATAAAGTTAATCGATCCGTTATGATCATTTATAATTTTACTAACAATGGATAATCCTAATCCTGAACCTTTTTCTTTTGTTGTGTAATAAGGTTTAATAATATCTTCTTCATTTTGTTTTGGAAAACCAGTTCCGTCATCAGTAATAATAAGTTTTATATAGTCATTAATTTCAGTAATTTCTATAATAATTTTCTTATCAAAATCCTTATTTTTACTAGCTTTTTCATTAATACTTTCGATAGAATTTTTAATTAAATTAAATATGCACCTACTGATTTGCTCATAGTCACACTGTAAAATAATTTCATTAGATTCACTCTTCGCAAAATTAATATTTATTGACTCATCAATTTTTCTTAAAAGCATTAAATTTGAATTAATTAAATCAACTAAATTATTTTTTCTAAATAATGGTTTTGGCATACGAGCAAAATCAGAAAATTCATTTACTAAATTTTCAATTTGTTTTATTTGTTTATTGATTGTTTTAAGGTTCTCCTCATATTTAAATTTTTCACTTTCAGATATAAATTTCAAATATTTAGATTTCAAGTTGTCTACAATAAGTTGAATTGGGGTTAAAGGATTTTTAATTTCATGGGCTAGCTTTCTAGCTACATGTTCCCATGCTTGATGTCTTTCGGATAATATAAGTTTTTGCTGTTGAGATTTTAATTGATCAATCATTAAATTAAAGTTTTTATTTAATATTTCCATTTCAATATCTGCTTTTATTTCAGGAACTTTTGTACTTAAATCGCCTTTTCCTATTTTTTGAGATGCTATTATTAGATTATTTATTGATAGAAAAAATCTTGAAGAAAATTTTATTGCAATAGAAATTGATAGAAAAAGTAGTAATGAAACAATTACAATATAAATAATAACAAATGAAATCTTAATTCCTGTATTTTGATTTTCAACTGTATAATAAAAATCTAACGCTTCCTTTGACTCATTTAAAAATTTTGAAATATCTTTTTCAAGAAATTTAGTTATATATAAAAAAGTATTTTCGTAATTTGTAAGTTTAATAATTGCAGCAGATTTGTTTTCTACTGGATTAATCATTTTTAATGGTCTTTCATCGTTAAGAACTAAATTTATTGCACTCTTATTTATTGGTGTGTATTTTTTGTTATCTGCAGAAACTATTAACTTACCTGAACTATTGATTAAATATAAATTATCTATATTTCTAAACAATCTTTGAGCATTCAAAAATTTTTTAAATTGTTCAGGATCCTTTTTGTATAATTTTTGGGATCTATTAAGGTCATAAGCTATTAAAACTATATCTGACTCAATCTTATTTCTTTTTTCATCAACATACTTGCTAACTATTTGATAAGAATTATTAACTGCTGTAGTAATTTTTTCATCAAAATACTTGTTTAAAGCAAAAGAAAAAAGAAAGAGAGAAAAAACTGATATTAATAAAGAAGGTATTAATGTGAATAATGAAAAAAAAATAATATATTTTTTGTTAGCTACAGAACCCCTTACATTTATATTGATTTTGAATGAATTTTTAATTTCAATGAAAATTATTATAAAAAATAAGATAAGTAATAAAATATTTAAAATTAATAGAACCTGAAGGTTTTGCTCACTTAACTGAATAAAACTTTTGTCTATAAATGTTAGGAAAGTTAAAAACCCTAAGAATAGAGTTGTTAAAAAAAGTATTGTAATAAATATATTTCTCTTTAGGAAAGATAGCATAGTTTAAAAATACATGAAAAATAATTAAAATAAATATATGAATAATTATTTCATAATATTGGCAGCAGGAAAAGGCAAAAGATTTAGTAGTAAAATAGCTAAACAATTCACATTATATAAGAATAAGCCTTTATTTAGGCATTCTGTTGATACGGCAATAAAATCTAAGCTATTCAAAAAAATAATTTTGGTTTTAAATAAAACTAATGCATATAAAAAAAATAAATATGTAGATGTAATAAAAGGTGGTAAAGAAAGATTTTTATCATCTAAAATAGCATTGAATTATATTAAAAATAAAAAAATTAATAATGTATTTATACATGATGCGGCAAGACCAAATTTTTCTATAAACTTACTAAAAAATTTAAAAAAAAGTCTAAGTAAAAATAAAGCCGTAGTCCCATATTTAAATACCAACAATTCAACTAAATATTCCTATGGAAATAAAGTGATTAATTTGAAAAGGCAAGGAGTAATGCTAACACAAACGCCCCAATGTTTTGATTATAAAACTTTATACAATTTATCAATGAATAATAAAATTTCAGTTACTGATGAATCTGCTTTATTTATAAACAATAACGAAAAAGTAAAATTTATTAAAGGTGAAGAAACAAATATTAAAATAACTAAAAAATCTGATCTTTACAATCATCACGAAAGAACATTTTATGGAATTGGTTTTGATATACATAAATTAGTCAAAAATAAAAAATTGTATCTTGGTGGAGTCAAAATTCCATTTCATTCAGGTTTGAAGGGACATTCAGATGGAGATGTAATTCTTCACTGTATCATTGATGCATTACTTGGTGCGTTAAGGAAAAAAGATATTGGTTTTTTATACCCAAGTAGTAAAAATAAGTTTAAAAATATAAGATCTCCAAAGATGCTTAAACCTATAATCTTTGATTTAGAAAAAAATAACTATTATATAAATAACTTAGATATTAATTTAATTTGTGAAAGACCAAAGGTTATCAAGTATAGAAATAAAATTATTAATTCTTTATCTAAATTAATGAATATAAATAAAAAAATTATTAATATTAAAGGTAAAACTGTAGAAAAATTAGGTTTAATAGGAAAAGAAAATGCAATTGCCTGTGAATCTATAATCTCAATTAGCAGATATGAATAAAATAAATTTTTTTTTTGTTACAATGTTCGGTATAGGAAAATTAAAAAAAATACCAGGTAGCTATGCCTCATTAGCTACAACAATATTTTTGTTTATTTTATTTCATATATTCAACATTTCACCTAACTTTGTTTTAATTGGAATTATAGTTATATTTTTTATTTCACTTTATGCAGTAAGAATTTTCATAAAAGACTTGGACAACAAAGATCCTAAGGAGATTGTTATAGATGAGTTCATTGGTCAATCTATTCCTATTTGTTTGTATGAAATTGCTCATGATGGTTCGAAAGATACTAGTCAAGTTCTTAGCTTTTATTTTATTATGTTTATTCTATTTAGAATTTTTGACATAGTTAAACCATACCCAATCAACTATTATGATAAAAATTTTAAAAACAGCTTTGGAGTTATTATGGATGATGTCTGTGCTGGTTTATACGTTGTGGCTGTTCTTGTTTTATATATGGTAATTACTTCATGAAAAAACTTTCTAAAAAAGTTATAAATTTACTAAGTAAAAAAAAGCTAAAAATATCATTTGCAGAATCTTGTACGGGTGGCTTACTTTCGAGCTCTATCACATCAATAAATGGTTCTTCTAAAATATTTACTCTTGGACTAGTTACTTATTCAAATCAATCTAAAATTAACATTCTCAAAGTTCCTAAAAAAATAATAACTAAACATGGCGCTGTAAGTTACGAAACTTGTTCAGCTATGGTTAAAAATTTAAACAAAATTAGCAAAACTGATATTTCCGTATCAGTAACTGGAATTGCTGGCCCAAAAGGTGGTAGTAAGCAAAAACCTGTTGGTCTTGTTTATATAGGTATTAAAAAGGGTAATAAAATTTTAATTAAAAAAAACTATTTTAAAAGTAATAAAAGAAACATAATTCAAAAATCTACTGTTAGTAAAGCTTTAAATCTAGTTTTAAGTTTTGCTAAATAGCTCTTCTGCTCTTTTTTGAAAAGCATCAGCTATTTTGTCTAAGCCAAATTGAAAAGATTTTGTCATAACAATATTTAAAAAATGGTTTTTTAGCTCAAAGTCAACATCAAATAAAACTTCGGTAATATTGTTTTCTTGTTTAAAGCGCCAATTATTTTCTAAATGTTTTAAAGGACCATCAAGATTTGTTACGTGAATTAAATCATTTTTTTTATTAAATTTTACGTCGCTCTTATAAGTATCTTTAAAAGGACCTTTTCCAATTGTTAAATCAGCAATAATTAATACTAAATCACCCTTCTCCTCTTTTTCATAAATTTTTGCGTCTAAACAGAAAGGAACAAATTGAGGATATTTTTCTATGTCAAGAACAAGATCAATTAACTGCTCTTTTTTACATTCAATTGATCTCTTAACTGATGCTTTGGGCATTAGTATTTTTAATTCTGTTTTTTTGAAGAAGTTCAAAATCTTCATCGGCATGATAAGAAGATCTAGTTAGCGGAGACGACGATACCAATAAAAAACCTTTGGATTCAGCAATAGATTTTAATTCAACAAACTCCTCAGGTTTATAATACCTATCTAAAGGATGATGTTTATTTGATGGCTGTAGATATTGACCTATTGTTAAAAAATCAACTTCTGCAGATCTTAAATCGTCCATGACCTGGATAATTTCATTTTTATTTTCACCTAGTCCTACCATTAACCCTGATTTTGTAAAAATATTTTTATCTATTATTTTTGCATTTTTAAGAAGTTCTAGAGAAGCAAAATATCTAGATCCTGGTCTAACTTGTCTATAAAAACCTGGAACAGTTTCAATATTATGATTAAAAACATCAGGTTTAGCTTCAACAACTTTTTTGTATGAATCTCCTTTTCTTAAAAAATCAGGTGTTAAAACCTCTATTGTTGTTTTTGGATTTTGTTTCCGAGTTTCGGTAATAACATCATAAAAATGACTAGCACCACCATCGTCAAGATCATCTCTATCTACAGAGGTAATAACAGCGTGTCTTAAATTTAATTTTTTAATTGCTGAAGCAATTTTATAAGGTTCAAGAGGATTTAATGGATTTGGTTTTCCTGTAATTACATCACAGAAAGCGCAAGCTCTAGTACATGTATCTCCCATAATAAGAAATGTTGCATGTTTTTTACTCCAACATTCAGTGATATTTGGACAGTTTGCCTCTTGGCACACAGTTGTTAATTTGTGTTGATTAACTATACTTTTGGTTAGAAAAAATTCCTTAGTATTGGTAAGTTTCGATCTAATCCAGTTTGGTTTTTTTTTTATAGGATTAATGGGCTTATTTACTTTTTCAGGGTGTCTAGTTTTCATTATTTTTAATTATATAAATTCTTTCACCTTCCTTACCAAATAAAAATTTTTCTCTTATTAATATTTCTATATAATCTAAATCTAAATTATTAGTTAAAAGTGAATTGTTCAATTCTAGGTTATCTATTTTATTTAATATGGTAATTTTTTCTTTATTCAGTTCATTAAGTAAGTTTTTTTTTTGAAAATATGAAATTAAACCTCTTTCACCATCTAAAAGATTAAAAAAAAAATAAAGAAATAAAGTGGTTCCAATTAAGATAAAATAATTTTTTTTTATATTTAAAATCATTAAATAATTTTATTCATTTTTGAAGATTTTCCAAGACTCTCTTCAATTCTTAAAAGCTGATTGTATTTAGCCACTCTTTCAGAGCGTGATAAGGATCCTGCTTTAATTTGATTTGAATTTGTACCAACAGCCAAATCAGAAATAAATGTATCTTCGCTTTCTCCTGATCTATGAGAAATTATAGTATTAAATCCAATAAGTTGAGCAAATTTAATAACTTCTAAAGTTTCTGTAACAGTTCCAATTTGATTTGGTTTAACTAAAATTGAGTTTGAAGATTTATTCAAAAAACCTATTTTTAATCTTTCTAAATTTGTTACATATAAATCATCTCCTACTATTTGAATGTTTTTTGGTTTTTTTTTCATAAATTTATTCCAAGATAACCAGTCATCTTCGGAGAAAGGGTCTTCTATAGATTTAATTTTATACTTCTTAATTAGTTTTAGATATATTTTTATTGTTTTTTCAGTAGATATAAATTTTTTAGAATGAATAGAGTATTTTTTATTTTTGTATAATTCATTTGCTGCAACATCTAGACAAATTGAAATATCTACTCCATTTTTAAAACCAGACTTTTGAATTGCTTTAACTATTAATTTTAATGCATCTTCATTATTATTTATCATAGGAGCATAACCACCCTCATCACCAACAGCTGTCGATTCTCCTTTTTGTTTAATTATATTTTTTAAATTATTAATTACCAAAAAACACATTCTTATTGACTCAGAAATTGATTTTGCTTTATCAGATCTGATCATAAATTCTTGTATTCTTAGTCCGTTATTTGCATGGGCTCCTCCGTTTATCACATTCATCAATGGATAAGGTAATTTAAAATTTTTTTTAATTAAAAAAGTTTTATAAAGTGGGATTTTTTTAATTCTTGCAGATAATTT
>MDSV01074684.1_pt1 | contig 10590 bp, 11 predicted proteins | sample 810851 | NCBI WGS metagenome assembly MDSV01 (sample SAMN05326640, study PRJNA326480) | marine metagenome | isolation source: seawater | place: Atlantic Ocean: North East | collected 2012 | reverse complement strand
TTGGTGGCACATTAAAATAGTTACTTTTTCTGTTCATTTTCAAATATGTCCTCTTCATAAGAAATAAAGGATTTAATCATCCCTTCCCAAAGGTTTCTGACAAGATTTTCAGGAATTCCTCTTTTTTTTGCTTCCAAATCAAGTTTATCCAAAATTAGTTTAATTCTTTTCTTATCAATGATCTGATCCCTACTTTTAAACTTAACAATTTCTGTAACTAAGTCCTTTCGTTTTGAGAGTAAATTTAACATCTCTAAATCAATTAGATCAATCTGTTCTCTAATCCTTTTTATGTTTTCAGTTTTATCCATTAATCATTTAAAATAATTATTTTTGTATAGCACATCTATGTTATTAGACCATTCCTTTAAATATAATTTTTTCCAGTTATCAGCAGGAGTTAATCCAGATTTTAAAATTTTCTTTAGAGGATCCAAAAATGACTGCTCACTCTTTCCATCAAAGTTTATGTCTCTATTTCCAAGACCTTTCGCTGAAAGTTCAATGATTTTACTAGAAAAATCCAATAAACTCTCCCCAGATGGAGTTCTGGCATTTAAACCGTCAACCCTTACATCATTATAAAAACTTTGTACATCCTGAAAACTCCAATGTTTTACAAGTTCTACTAACTGATTTAAAATACTTTCATCATATAATATTCCTGTCCAAAATGCTGGAAGAGCACATACTCTGGACCATGGGCCTCCATCTGCACCTCTTAATTCAATATAAGATTTTAACCTTACTTCCGGAAATACTGTTGTTATATGTATGTTCCAATCATTTATTGAAGCACTGAAATCTTTAAATTTGTTTTTCATATATTGCCTAAATGTAATTCCAGATAAATCAATATACTTATTATCTCTTATTATGAAATACATTGGTACATCTAGTAGGTAATCCACATATCTCTCAAATGAAAAACTTTCTTCATAGACAAATGGTAAAAGACCACAACGATCTTTGTCTGTTCTTGTCCATATATACGACCTGTAACTTAAAAATTCTGTTAATTTACCTTCTACAAATGGAGAGTTTGCATATAAAGCTACAATTATTGGTTGCAGTGACTGAGCTACTCTAAACTTATTAATCATATCTTTTTCCGAAGAATAATCAAAGTTGGCCTGAATTGTTGTAGTCCTCATCATCATGTCAAGCCCCATGTCACCTACTTTCGGCATGTAGTTTTTCATGATTTCATATCTTTTTTTTGGCATTATCTCTAATTGTTTAAGATCCCACTTTGGTAAAACTCCCATTCCCATGAATTCTATATCATAATCTTTACATACAGCATGCAACTCGTCATGGTGCTGGTTAACTTCATTGCATGTCTGGAATAAATTTTTTAGTGGAGCTCCAGAAAGCTCTATCTGCCCTCCTGGTTCTAGAGTAATAGAGGAACCATTTTTTCTCAGTTCTATAATATTTGTATTCTCATAGACCCTTTTCCACCCGTAATTATCGCTCAATTTTAAAAAAATTTTTTGAATATCTTTGATATTTATTGGAGAAAGATTTTTTTTTATAAATCCAAATTTTTCATGCTCTGTACCAATTTTCCAATCTTTCTTTACCTTACACCCATCTGTAAACTTTGAAATTAATGAATCTTTTGTAAGTTTTTCATTCATCTTAAAAGCGCCTTTAAACAAGATAGTGAATAAACTGCTGCTGTATCAGCCTTCAAAATATTATCACCAAGTTCAGCTCTAAAGACTTGAAGTGAGTCAAATAGTTTTCTATCAGCTTCGGACCATCCACCGACTGGGCCGATAAAAATAGCAATTTTTCTATAACTTTTAAGAATTGGAGCGATATCTAGGATTGGCTTTCCACCCTTTTCATCGCAAAAACATATTAATCTTTTTTTATCCCAATTTTTAAGTAAACTTTTTATTTCTGTTACTTCCTCTACAAAAGGAATATTAATGGAATTGCTCTGTTCAGAAGCTTCTAGAGATATTTTTTTTAACCGATCGGCTCTTATATTTTTTTTGTTTGAAAAATCAGTAATGATTGGCACAATTTTAGTTATTCCAATTTCAGTAACTTTCTCAACTAAAATATCTATATTTCTATTTTTGACTAAACCAAAACATACCCAAATATCAGAAATTTGTTTTTTTTTTCTTATTAGTTTGGTCGGTTTTAAGAAACAATTTCTTTCAATTTTAAATATACCTTCCCATTCTTCGTCTCCATTAAACATTATAATTTTATCTCCATTTTTTCTTCTCATAACATTTTTAAGGTAATGTATTGTTTTTTTTTCCATTAAGATTTTTTCATCTTTGATAATTTGATTTTCTAAGTATATTCTGATTTTAGACATGTCTGAACGAACAAATTTTAATAATGTTTAAAAAGTTATTTGTAAAATGCAAGAGTTTATTAATTCTTGGACGATATAACAACCCAGTTGGTGCAATATTATTGATGTGGCCATGCTACTGGGGGGCTTTGGCAAGTATGGATAATGAAAAGATTATTCATGCATTAATATACTTCTCACTTGGGTCCTTGGTAATGAGAGGGGCAGGTTGTTGCATAAATGATATTTTTGATAAAAAATTTGATAAAGAAGTTGAGAGAACAAAGTCAAGACCTTTAGCTTCTGGTTTGTTAAGTACTGGAGAAGCTTTATGGTTTATAGTTTTCCAATTTATGATTGGTTTATTAGTTGTTGTCCAATTTAATTTGCATGTAATTTTGGTCAGCTTTTTAATCATACCCTTGGTAATTTTATATCCGATCTTTAAAAGAATAACATTTTTTCCTCAAGTTATTTTAGGTTTAGTTTTTAATTGGGGCATAATTCTCGGTCATCTAAGTCAAGAAAATAACTTCAATTACGATATTTTTTATCTATATTTTGCAGGAGTTCTTTTAACTGTAGCTTACGACACTATTTATGGTTTTCAAGATATCAAAGATGATAAAAAATTAGGACTCAAATCGCTTGCAATTTATCTGGAAAAAAAAGTGCATCATGTTTTCACTATTTATTTATTAAGCTTCCTAATGTTTTTAATTTTTTTTATGAAAAATTTTTCAAATATTTGGTTTTCAATTATTTGTGGATCGATTATTTTGATTTGCTTTACCTTTCAATATATTAGTTTTAAAAAAGGAAAAAAATTAATCAGCATCTTCAAGTCAAATATGATTTATGGTGGGATAATATCTTTTTTAATTTTTATTCAGATTATTTATGCGGTAAAATAAAGTATCTAATATTACAATCATCGACATTCTCCCATGAAATTTTTTCCCAAACTTTTAGTGCTTCATCATATGATTTGAATGGCCCAAATTTTTCTTGATTCTCCTCATTTTCTAATTCTTCGAAAGAAGTATCTTTATATACTCCGCCAACTACAAAGTAACTCATAAAAAAAATACTATTGATATATTGTATTTATGGCAAATTAAAATATAAATAAATACTTTATGGATAAAGATTTAATAAAAAGAATTATTACCAAACTAAAAAAAATGGGTTGTCAAGAATCTGATGTTTTCTACTCTAAAACAAAAAATATCAGTTGCTCATCAAGGTTGGGCAAAGTAGAAAACACTGAATCTTCATCTGTTTCTGAAATAGGAATAAGAGCATTTTTAAATAAAAAGCAATCTATAGTCTCAACTACTAATTTAGATAGAAAAAATATTGAGGATTTGACTGACAAGTTATTCCAAATGGTCAAAGTCGTTCCACAAAATAAATATTGCGGACTTGCAAAACCAGAGGATGTAATGAAATTTAAAAAGTCTGATGCCGACTCATTAAAACTAAATGATCCAAAGATACCAACAATTTCTAAACTTAAAAGCAATGTAATTGAATTAGAAGAGAGTGCCCTATCTAATAAGCTAATTAAAAATTCAGAGGGTGCGGAAATTTCATATACGCACAATTCATATTATCTATTAGGATCAAACGGCTTAGAAATAGAAATGGAAAAGACCCACAGTGATTATATTATTGCAGTTTTAGCATCATCAAAAAATTCCATGGAAAGAGAATATGATTATAAATCGAAAGTTTTTTTTAGTGATCTCGGAAACTTTTCAGAAATCGGAAAAGAAGTTTCAAAAAATGCAATTAAGAAGTTAGATTCAAAAAAAATTAATACATGCAAGTCAGATGTTATTTTTGACTCCAAAGTATCCTCTAGCCTTCTAAGGAATCTTTTTACTGCCTGCAATTCACCATCAATAATAAAAGGCGTTAGTTTTCTTAAAGATAAAATTAATCAAAATGTTTTTAATAAAGAAATTACTATAGTTGATAATCCATTAATGCCAAAAAAATTAAGATCTCGCACTTTAGACTGCGAAGGAATTGAGTCAAAAAAAAGATATCTCATCAAAGAAGGTAATCTTCAATTTTTTTTTAACTCACTGAGCTCTGCAAGACAATTAAAACAACAACCTTCAGGTCATGCCTCTAGATCTGTATCATCAATCCCATCAGTTTCATTTTCGAACCTTTACATGGAAAAAGGAGAATCAACCAAGGAAGACATGATTCGATCGTTGAACAGAGGTCTTTTAATAACTGAACTAATGGGAAGTTCCATTAATTACTCTACAGGAGACTACAGTCGAGGAGCATCAGGGTTTTGGATTGAAAATGGAGAAATAACTTATCCAGTTTCAGAAATTACGATAGCAGGAAATTTGAAGGACATCTTTAAATCGATTAAACCGGCAAATGATCTTGAATTTAATTTCGGGGTAAACGCTCCATCTTGTTATGTTGAAAATTTAACTCTTGGTGGAAAATAATTGTCGGAATCATCCTCACTCTCAACAATTTCTGACTATACTGTTGATGCTTTATTTGAGGCAGGTGAAATTGCAAAAAAATTAAAAAAGAAAATTTCCGTTAGGTATAAATCAAAATATCAGCCAGTCACTAATGCAGATATAGAAATTGATAATTTTCTTAAATCTTTTTTCAAAAAGAAAACACCAACATTTGGTTGGGTTTCAGAAGAAACTGTTGACGATTTTTCAAGACTAAAATCAGATTATTTTTGGTGTTTGGATCCAATTGATGGAACGAGATCTTATATAAGCGGAAAACCAGAATACGCTATTTCTTTGGCATTAATCCACGCAAATAGGCCTATTTTGGGTTATATTTATAATCCAGAAACTAATGAACTTTTCTCTGCAGTAGAAAAAAATGGAGCCTTTTGTAATAAAAAGAAAATTACAGTTAATGAAAAAGATAACATAGTTTCTTTAAAATACGCGATAAGTAGCTCGGAGGTCAAAAGTCTTATGAAATATAATTTTTTTAATAAACATAATGTAGTTGAGATGGGTTCAATAGCCTATAAGATAGCATTGGTTGCTAAAGGAGAGGTAGATGTTGCTATCAGTTTTACAAAAAAAAATGATTGGGATCTGGCTGCCTCAGACCTGATTCTTCACGAAGCTGGTGGGAGTTTAAAAAAAATCAACGGCAATGAGATTCTATACAACAGCAAACAAATGAAAATTGATTCTGTTATTGCCTCAAGCAACAAACTTACAAAAGAATTATGCAACAAATTTAATGAATAAAAATCATAAAAAAAAAACGCTGGTTTTGTTAAAACGTCTTTTCAATGACTACATTAAAAATCAGAAATTTAAATTATCAATTTCTATATTTTGTATGATCGTAGTTGCAGCCACAACCGCATTAAATGCTTGGATGATGCAACCAGTTCTAGACGAAATTTTTATTAATAAAAACCAAAATCTAATAATAATAATACCAATAGCTGTGGTGCTAGTTGCAATAGTAAAAGGCGCCGCATCATACTTTCAATCAATTCTTATGAGTTTTATAGGCTTTAAATTGGTCGCTGATATTCAAAATAAAATGTTTGCCTCAGCTGTTAATTGTGACTTAGATTATCATAATAAAATAAATTCAGGAACTATAGTCTCTAGATTTATTGCAGATGTTGGAGCCCTATCAAGAGGTGTGCACAGTGTAATTATAAACATAATAAAAGATTTTTTCTCTTTTATATTCTTAATTGGTGTGATGTTTTATCATGATACAAAGTTAGCATTAATTGCCTTGTTTGTATTTCCAATAGCCATATACCCTATTAGGAGAATTGGAAAAAGATTAAGAAAATTATCTAAAAGTACACAAGTCGGATTTGGTCTAATGACATCCAAACTTACCGAATCTTTTTCATCTATCAAAACTATAAAAGCATTTAATTCAGAAAATTATGAACAAAAGAGAATAGATAAAGAAATTTCAAATATTTTTAACTTAAATTTTAAATCTACAAAGGTAAATTCCATTGCAAGGCCTCTTATGGAAATCCTGAGTGGTCTGGCCATTGGTGCAATAATTTTTATTGGAGGAAATCAAGTAATTATGGATCAAACAACGCCCGGTACTTTTTTTTCATTTTTGACTGCTCTTTTGATGGCATATCAACCGATTAAGTCACTTGCAAGTTTAAATGCAACTTTACAAGTTTCAATGGCTGCCGCGGAGAGAGTTTTTGAAATTTTGGATCAGAAACCTAAAATCATAGAAAAACAAGAAACCAAAGACTTCCTATTAAAACCAAATACAAATCATAATGTTAAAATTTCTAAACTTTACTTTAAATATCAATCATCTTTAAAATTTGTTTTAAAAAATATTAGTTTAGAAATTAATAAAGGTGAGAAGGTTGCTCTTGTAGGGCACTCTGGTTCCGGTAAGTCTACGTTAATGAATTTATTTCCCCGTTTCTTTGATCCTAATCGAGGTAAAATAGAAATAAATGGAGTTGATATCAAAGATTTAAGTTTTAATTTCTTGAGAGATTATTTTTCACTTGTAAGTCAGGATATCAATCTTTTTGATGAAACTATAAAATATAATATTTGTTACGGATTAAAAAATTACTCAAAGAAAACACTTTTAGAGGCATGTAAAAAGTCCAATTCTCATGAGTTTATAAGTAAACTTCCAAAGGGATTTAATGAGATAGTGGGAGAGAATGGGACAAGACTTTCTGGAGGGCAAAAACAGAGACTAACGATAGCTAGAGCGTTTATTAGAAATTCTCCTTTTCTGTTATTAGATGAAGCTACATCTTCATTAGATTCAAAGTCTGAAAAGAAAATTCAAGATTCAATAAGCAAACTCATTTCAAATAAGACTGCTTTAATAATTGCACATAGATTATCAACTGTTATTGATGCAGATAGAATTGTAATCTTAAACAACGGTGAAATTGAAAACATAGGGAAACATTCATCATTGTTAAAAAATTCTAAAATTTATAGAAATCTCTATGAATTACAATTTAAAAGACAAAATGATAAAAAAAATTTTAAAAAATAAATATTTACAATCTTTTCTTGGTTGGCTTATATCCGTATATATTAAAATTTGTTTTCATACATCAATTTGGTTAGTCAAGAACTCAAATGTAATTGATAATTATCTAAAAAAAAATGAAAGTGTTATAATTTGTTTTTGGCATAACAGGTTGTTAATGGCACCATTTTGCTGGACTTGGGTGGGAGGAATTAAAATGTTGATATCAAGTCATTCAGACGGGAGAATTATCTCACAAGCAGTTTCTCATCTAGGAATTGAAACAATATCAGGTTCTTCAAGGAAACAGAACATCTCTTCTCTCAAAGAGATTATAAATCAAATAAAAATCAAATCTACACTTGGTATAACCCCAGATGGACCAAAAGGGCCAAGAGAAGAAGTTAAAGATGGGTTGCTTTCAATTTTAAAAAAAACCAATGTAAAAATTTTACCTCTTAGTTATTCAGCAAAATTTAAAATAAAACTTAATACTTGGGATAAGTTTATCTTTGCAACTCCTTTTAACAAGTTTGTTGTCGTATGGGGTAATCCCATAGCATATAATTTAAATAAAACACCCAAAGAAAATAAAAGTATTTTAGAAGATGAAATGAATAGAATCACAAAACTAGCAGATAATTTGTCAAAATAGAGTTAAATAAGCTATGATTTTAAACTTTTATAGATTTATTTCTGATATTTTGTTTATACCTATTCTGATTTATTTTTTCTTTAGGATGATTTTAGCTAAGGAGAATATATTTAGTATAATAGAAAAGTTTAGCTGGTCAGAAAAAAGAAGACCTCAAGGAAACTTAGTTTGGATAAATGCGGTCAGTGTCGGTGAAGCTAAGACTGGATTAATTATAGCAAAGAAAATAAAAAAGAATAATCCAAATATGGTTATTCTTCTTAGCACATCAACTTTAACTTCATACAATCTTTTATCTAAAAATAAGGAAAATAATTTTTTATTAATTTTTTCTCCGTTGGATATTAACTTCGTTGTAAAAAGATTTATTAAAAAATGGAAACCAAATCTAACAATTTTTGTTGAATCTGAGATTTGGCCAAACATCTTTTTTACACTTAATAAAAACAAAATTAAACTTAAACTTTTTAATGCGCGAATATCTGAAAAATCTTTTTTCAAATGGTCAAAAATCATTTCAGTCGCTAGACAAGTTTTTCTATTTATTGATGAGTGCTTTGTTCAAGATTATAAATCATTGGATAGGTTTAAAAGATTAGGTGTGAAAAAAGTCAGAAAAATACAAAACCTTAAATTTTTATCTGATAAACTTAATGTAAATGAAAAAAAATTTACAACTCTAAGAAATCATCTTAAGAAAAAGAAAGTTATAACTCTATTTAGTTCTCACCAAGATGAAGAAAGAATTCTTATAGAATGTCAAAAATATCTTTCTGAAAGAATACAGAATTTATTTTTCGTAATAATTCCTCGTCATATTGCTAGAGTTAATTTAATAGAAGAAGAACTAAAAAAAAATTTAGTAAGGTTCACTAGTAATAATAAATCCTTTAAAAATATTAAAAAAAATGATTTTTTGATTGTTAACACTATGGGTGAACTAGGATTATATTTCAAACTATCAGACATATCGATAATAGGTGGATCGTTCAGTGATTTTGGTGGGCATAATCCAATTGAAACAAATGGATTCAAATGTTCATTGGTTTTTGGTCCATACATGCAAAATTTTGATGAAATTAAAACAAAGATTATCCAAAATAATGCTGGGTTTCAGGTTAAAAACTCTCAACACCTCAAACTAACCCTTGAAAAATTAATTATTAACAAGAAACTCAATATTAAAACCTTTAAAAATTTTGAAAAGCTTTGTGATACTGAAATACGTAAATCTCAATCTTCGTTAAATGAATTGCTAAAATGATAAAAAAACTATGGGAATCAAAAAATATTTGGAGTTTATTATTAACCCCATTGTCTTATTTATATATAATCGCTTCAAAACTTTATAAGATTATAAGAAAAGAACAAATAATAATCACACCTATTATATGTGTTGGCAATGCAACACTTGGTGGGGCCGGCAAAACACCTGTAGCAATTGAAATTAGAAAGACACTCCAAAGTTATTTTAAAAATATATTCGTTTTAACTAGAGGTTACAAAGGTAAAGTTAAGGGACCAATATTAGTAGACTCAAGTGAAAACTTTGTAAAATTTGGTGATGAAAGCTTAATCCATGTCAAACAAGGAAAAACATGTGTTTCTAAAAATAAATACTTGGGGGCAAAGTTTTGCGAGGATTTAGGAGCAGACCTAATAATAATGGATGATGGACTGCAAAGTATCGATGTGAAAAAAAAAATAAAAATTTTAGTTGTTGATGATGATTATGGTTTCGGAAATAAAAGAGTTTTTCCATCCGGACCTTTAAGAACGACTGTTAAGGAAAGTATTGAAAGTTGCGATATTATTATAATTCTCGGTAATAAGACTTTTCCGAAGAAAAATAAATTTAATCATCAAAATAAAACTGTTTATCTTGCAAAAAAAACTTTAAATGCAAATAAATTTAAAAATCAATTATTATATGTTTTTTCTGCACTAGGAAATAACAAAAATTTTCATAACTCCTTATTAAATGAAGGATGTAAAATAAAAAAAATTAAAGAATTTCCAGATCATTATAAATTTACAAAGAAAGATATAAGTAAAATTCTTAAAGAAGCAAGAGAAATGAAATTGAAAATTGTTTGCACTCAAAAAGATTTTATTAAAATTCCTTGTGAATTAAAAGACCATATATATCCAATAGACTTAGAAATAAGATTGAAAAATCATTTAGAATTTAAAAATCAACTATTGAAAATGATTTAACTTTTAAAATAATTCAAATTCTAATAGTGACATAGGATCTACAGATATATCCTCTAAATAAACACCCCAATGTAAATGTGGACCCGTTGCCCGACCAGTCATTCCGATAGAACCTATTTCACTTCCCTGGGTAACAAAATCGTCTTCGTCTACAAAAATTTCATTTAAATGTGCAAAAATAGAGATTAAACCAAGACCATGATCCATTATTATTGTATTCCCGGTAAAGAACATGTCTTGGACCACAAGCTTTACTTTTCCATCTGAAGGAGCTACTACTGGATTACCCTCCTTGGCTGCAATGTCAATTCCAGCATGAGGTTTTCTTGGTTTGGAGTTTAAAATTCTTTGACTACCGTAAACACCAGAT
>MDSV01051651.1_pt1 | contig 10590 bp, 11 predicted proteins | sample 810851 | NCBI WGS metagenome assembly MDSV01 (sample SAMN05326640, study PRJNA326480) | marine metagenome | isolation source: seawater | place: Atlantic Ocean: North East | collected 2012 | reverse complement strand
GGCTCCAAGAGTTGGGCTTTCCCAATCATCCTCAACAAATCTTATGTCATGTTCTTTATGATTTATTCCTATTTTTGACAAACTATTCAAAAAAACTTTTTTGATATCATCTGGTGATGGTTTAATTATAACTTGAAATTGATAATAATGTTGAAGACGGTTTGGATTTTTTCCATATCTCCCATCAGTTGGTCTTCTTGATGGTTGGACATATGCAGCTTTCCAGGGCGCGGGTCCTAAAGAACGTAATGTAGTTGCTGGGTGAAATGTTCCTGCTCCAACTTCAATATCGTAGGGTTGTAGAATTACACATCCATAATTTCCCCAAAACTTTTGTAAGTTTAATATTGTTTCTTGAAAATTTAATGCTGTAGTTTTACTTTTTTTCTTTATTAAATTTTTTCTTTTAGGCATTTATAAACCAAATTTTTGCCATTGAGCTCTTTCCTCTAAAACATTTGCAAGACTATCAATTTGACCATCAAGAGATGCTGACAATTTTTTTGCTATAAATCCTTTTGGTTTTTCCAGTTTTTTAATTATAACGTCTTCACCAAATTTTTCTTTTAAAATTTGGTCAGCGTTGCCGATTCCATCTATCAAACCTAATTTTAACGAGGTGGATCCTGACCAAAATTCTCCTGTGAAGGTATTATTTTTTTCAGTATCCACAAGTTTTGGACCTCTGCTATTTTTAACAACGTTAATAAAATCTGAATGTAATTCTAATTGTATTTTTTTTAATCTTTGAATATCTTCTTCTTTTTCCTCTTTAAAAGGATCAAGTGTGCTTTTATTTTTACCAGCGGTATAAACTCTTCTCTCAATACCAATTTTTTTAATAGCATCCTGAAATCCAAATGAAGCAGAAATAACACCTATTGATCCAACAATCGAACTTGAGTTGGCATAAATCTCATCTCCTGCGCAAGCTATGAGGTATCCTCCTGAAGCCGCAACATCCTCAGCAAAAACTAAAACTTTTTTGTTATTTTTTTTTGCCAACTTTTTTATATAACTATATATCAAATGAGATTGAACCGGGGATCCTCCTGGAGAATTTATAGATATAGCTATTGCTAAAGCTTTTTTATTTAAAAACGCCTTGTCAATAATTTCCTGTTGGCCAGCAAAATTTATACCTTGTTTAAATCTTCCAACTGATCCGATAACTCCAGATAACCTAATATGAGGAATTATTTTTTTCTTTTTAAAAATTTTAAACATTGAAAACATTTGAAGATTATATTCTAATTATCATAGTTTTTAGATCCTTTGAAAGTTTATGTAAAGTTTTAAAGCTACCTTAGGTTGTAATTTTTGGGTGCGTCATTAGTGATTAAAAGAGTTTTTTTTAATATAAAATAAAAAGTTATAATTATTTGTATGGGAACAGTAATACCTTTAAAAAAGGAAATAAATAATTCTTATTTTGAGCTAAAAAGTCTTGTTGGAGCAAAACTTGACGAAGTAAGCCAAAAAATAGAATACAAACTAGCAAGTGAAATAAGTTTAATTCATAAGATGACAAACCATCACCTAAATTCTGGTGGAAAAAGAATCAGACCATTATTAACCTTGGCAGCTGCAAAATTATGTGGGTATAAAATTGGAGAAAGAGATATTAACTTGGCTGCGTGTATTGAACTAATTCATAGCGCAACTCTTTTACATGATGATGTTATAGATAATAGTGAACTAAGAAGGGGTATTAAAACTTCAAATTCAATTTGGGGAAATCAATCTTCTATATTGGTTGGTGATTATCTTTTTAGCAGATGTTTTGAAATGATGGTTCAGGATGGTTCTCCAGAAATATTAAAGTTATTATCCTCGACTTCTTCAACAATTGCGCAGGGCGAAGTTTTACAACTTGAACATAAAGGTGAAATAGATTTGTTAGAAGAAACATATTTTAATATTATTAGCATGAAAACTGCAGCTTTATTTGCTGCAGCAACTAGAGTGGGAGCTTGCATAACAAATAAAAGCAAAAAAGAAAAAGATGCTTTAGAGTCGTATGGAAAAAATCTTGGTTTAGCTTTTCAAATTGCTGATGATGCTCTCGATTATTACTCTACACAAAAAATTTTAGGCAAAGAAATTGGTAAAGATTTTTTTGAAGGAAAAACAACAATGCCTATGATTATAATTTTTCAGAAAGCTAATAAAGAAGAGAAAAATTTTCTCAAAGAAATATTTAAAAAAGAAAAAAGGAATGAAGACGATTTTAGTGAAACATTAGCTTTAATAAATAAATACGAAGCGGTTAAAGAAAGTCTAAAAAGAGCTGAGTATTTTGTAAATATTTCTTATGGAGCCCTTGAAGTGTTCGAAAGCAGCAAAGAAAAAAAAATTTTACAAAACTTAACAGGATTTAGTCTCAATAGATCTTTTTAAGGATATAAAATTTCTTTTCTCCAATTATTTGAAGTTTTATAATATTTTAATCTTTCATGTATTCTGTATTTATCACCTAACCAAAATTCAATCGATAACGGGTTTAGACACCATCCGGACCAATGTTTAGGTCTTGGTAAATTTGTTTCATCTTTGTATCTACTTTTAAATTCATCAATTTTTTTAAAAAAATCTTCTCTTTTACTCATAGCTTTAGACTGATCAGAGGCCCATGCTCCAATTCTGCTTTCGTATGGTCTAGTATTAAAATAATTATCTGCCTCTTCATTAGAAACTTGCTCAATTTTTCCTGATATTCTTATTTGCCTTTGCAAGCTTTTCCAATGAAAACACATGGCTGCTTGAGGATTATTTTTTAGATCGTTACTTTTTGGACTATTCAAGTTTGTGTAAAAAACGAATCCCTTTTTGCTTAATCCCTTCAAAAGGACCATCCTAACACTAGGTATGTTTTTGCTACTAGTAGTAGCTAAAGAAAGTGCATTTGGATCGTTAATTTCCTTTTTTTCAGCCTCAGACATCCATATTTTAAATAATTCTAGTGGATCGTCTAAATCCATAAAACAATTGTTTAATCCTAATGAGTTTTTTTCATTCATAAAGTAGCCAAAATATTCTATATAATACAATTTAATGTCATTTAATACTTTTGGAAAGCTATTTCGTTTTACTACATGGGGTGAATCCCATGGCCCTGCTATTGGTTGTGTAGTAGATGGATGCCCTCCAAATATCAATCTTTCTGAAAAAGATATTCAAATAGACTTGGACCGTAGAAAGCCTGGAAAATCAAAGTTTACATCTCAAAGAAAAGAATCGGATAAGGTAAAGATATTATCAGGTGTTTTTCAAGGCAAAACAACAGGTACACCAATATCTATGATAATTCAAAACGTAGACTCCAAATCAAGAGATTATGAGTCAATAAAAAATAAATTTAGACCTGGTCATGCTGATTACACTTACTTTTTAAAATATGGGATTAGAGATTTTCGAGGTGGAGGAAGACAGTCAGCTAGGGAAACGGCTTCAAGGGTGGCAGCTGGCGCAGTTGCAAAAACAGTCTTAAAAAAAATAATTGGAAACAAATTTAAAGTAATTGGTGCCGTAGTTCAATTAGGTATACTTGGTTGTGATGTAAAAAATTGGAATGAAAAAGAAATAAGAAAAAACCCATTTTTTTGTCCTGATAAAAAATCTATTAAACTTTGGGAAAAATATTTAATGTCAATTAGAAAAGCAGGCTCATCGTGTGGAGCTATTATAGAGTTAAGAGCATCAGGTATCCCTGCTGGGCTTGGTTCACCTATATATTCTAAACTAGACGCTGATATTGCCAATGCTTTAATGAGTATTAATGCGGTAAAAGGTGTAAATATTGGAGCTGGCATGACTTCGGCTTTCTTAAGTGGAGAAGAAAATTCTGATGAAATGAGAATCGTAAAAAAGAAAACAAAGTTTAAATCCAATAATGCTGGTGGCATATTAGGTGGTATATCTTCAGGTCAAGATATAATTACGTCTTTTGCTGTGAAACCTACGTCATCAATCTTAAACTTAAGAGAGACTATTAATAAAAAAGGAAAAAATACAAAAATTTCTGTTAGAGGTAGACATGATCCTTGCGTTGGTATTAGAGCGGTACCAATTGGTGAGGCTATGATATGCTGCGTTTTATTAGATCATTATTTAATGAACAGAGGGCAGTGCAGTTAAAATATTTTTTTAATATTATTTTTTGCTACTACAATATTTGATTTTAAAACTTCTTCAACTTTCTCTATAATACTATCACAATCTAAGCCAGCTTTCTTATACATTTGTTCAGGAGTGTCCTGTTCTAAAAATTTATCTGGTAAAATCATTGATCTCATTTTTAAACCTTTATCAAAAACCCCTCTTTCGGATAGCATTTGCATAACATGTGAACCAAATCCTCCTATTGAACCTTCTTCAATAGTAATCAATACTTCATGATTTAAACTTAGATCCATAATTATTCTTTCATCTAATGGTTTTGCAAATCGTGCGTCAACTACTGTTGTTGATATTCCCTTTGAGTCTAATTTTTCTGAAGCCTTTATACATTCTTGTAATCTTGCTCCAAAATTTAATATTCCAACTTTTTTACCTTCCTTAATAACTTTACCTTTTCCTATTTCTAATATTTCTTTAATATTTGGCAACTCAACACCTGTTCCATTTCCTCTAGGATATCTTAGTGCAGATGGTTGATCATTTATATTTACTGAAGTATTAATCATTTTTACTAATTCAGATTCATCACTTGCAGCCATAACAATAAAATTAGGTAAAGTAGCAAGGTAAGTTATATCAAATGATCCAGCGTGAGTTGGTCCATCCGCTCCAACGAGCCCAGCTCTATCAATTGCAAATCTAACAGGAAGTTTTTGTATTGCTACATCGTGTACAACTTGATCATACGCCCGCTGAAGAAAAGTTGAATAAATTGCAACAAAAGGTTTATAACCTTCAGTGGCTAAACCAGCAGCGAATGTTACTGCATGTTGTTCGGCTATACCAACGTCAAACATTCTATCCGGAAATTTTTTCCCAAATATATCCATTCCTGTTCCTGATGGCATTGCTCCAGTAATTCCCACAATTTTAGTATCATTTTCAGCATGTTTAACTAAAGTTTCAGCAAATACTTTTGTATAAGATGGTGTGTTTGTTTTTGACTTAGATTGTTCACCGGTAGTAATATTGAATTTGCTCACACCATGATATTTATCTCTTGAATCTTCTGCAGGCTTGTACCCTTTTCCCTTTTTTGTAACAGTATGAACTAAAATAGGTCCTTCATATTTTGAATCTTTAACATTTTTTAAAACTGGTATTAAAGTTTCTAAGTTATGACCATCTATTGGACCAACGTAATAAAAACCTAATTCATTAAAAAGCGTTCCTCCAGAAACTATATCTCTTATAAATTCTTCAGCTTTACCCGCTTTATCTTTAAATCTTTTTGAAAAAGCCGAAGTGATCATTTTTACAGTTTCTCTTAGATTAAAATAAGTTTTTCCAGACAATAACCTCGCGAGATATGAACTCATGGCTCCTACGGGTGGTGCAATCGACATATCATTATCGTTTAATATTACGATTAACTTAGATTTCATTGCTCCGGCATTATTCATTGCTTCATATGCCATTCCAGCACTCATTGCGCCGTCACCTATAACAGCAATAACATGGTTTGAATTGTTTGATAATCTGTTTGCTGTAGCCATTCCTAGTGTTGAAGAAATAGAAGTAGAGCTATGTGCTGCTCCGAAAGGATCATATTCACTCTCAGATCTTTTTGTAAAACCAGAAAGTCCATTTCCTTTTCGTAATGTTCTAATATTTTCTCTTCTTCCTGTAATTATTTTATGTGGATAAGATTGGTGCCCAACATCCCAAACTAATTTATCTTTGGGAGTATTAAAAACATAATGTAAAGCTACTGTTAGTTCAACTACACCTAGGCCAGCTCCCAGATGGCCTCCTGTTGAAGAAACTACATCAATTAATTCCTCTCTAAGTTCTCCAGATAATTGCTGAAGATCTTCTTGTTTAAGTTTTCTTAAATCAGCTGGATATTTAATTTCGTCTAATATTTTTTTATCTTTCATTTAAAATTTTCTGTTAATTATAAATTTTACAGATTCTTGTAAATCAGTAGATTTAATACCATATTTCTTAATTTGTATAATTATTTTTTTTTTTAAATTATTAGCAAATATTAAAGTATTTTTGTATCCAATAAGGTTAATCAATGTTTGTTTACCTTTACTCTTATCTTTTTTTGTTGTTTTTCCAGCAATCTTTGTTTCTCCCTTATAATCAATTAGGTCATCAGCAATCTGAAATAATAAACCAATATCTAAACCAATTTTTTTAAGATTTTTTTTTCTTTGGTAGTTTAAATTTTTAATTATACCTACAGATTCGCAGCAAAAAGCAAACAACTTTCCTGTCTTGTTTATTTGCATGTTTAAAATTCTTTTTTTTGAAATTTTTTTTTTTTCATAAGTTAGATCTAAATATTGACCACCAGCTAGCCCTAGAGAGCCTGAGTATAAAGCAAGTGTATTTATTAATTCATTTTTTATTTTTGGTGAAAATTTTAAATTTTTACTGGCTAAAAATTCAAACGCTAGAGTTAGCAATGAGTTACCAGCCAGTATTGCTGTAAACTCGTTAAATTTTTTATGGGTAGCAAGTTTTCCCCTTCTTAGATCATCATCATCCATCGCAGGTAGATCATCATGAATTAATGAATACGAATGAATGCATTCAACAGCTGCACCAATAGAAATTAATTTTTTATAATCTATATTAAAAATTTTTCCAGTATTTACAATAATAGTTGAACGAAATCTTTTACCTCCTGAAAAAATAGCGTATTTCATCGGGTTAGATAAAAAATTTTTTTTATTTTTATTTAATATTATTTTTTTTAAAAATATATTTGTATCTTCCGCAATTTTATCCTGTTTTGTTAAAAAATTTTTCACAAACTATTTAATATTGTTATGTTCTTTATTGCTTTTATTGCTACTAATTTTAATTTCTTTTAATTTTTTCTTAAATTGCTCTTGAATATGGTTGTTCAAATGCATCATTCTATCGAATTTATCCATTGATTCACTTAAATTTACATCTTTGTTCTCTAAATTATTAATAATTTCTTTAATTTCATCCTGAGCTTCCTTTATAGATTTTAGCTTTATATCTGCTGGTATATTTTTTGATTTCATAATATATCCATATACTAATTAATTTATGCAAAATATCTATTTAAATATATATAAACCAAATTCTTTTAATTTAAAAAAAGCAAAAAAATACATCGAGAATTGTAATATAATTGGATTGCCAACAGAAACTGTATATGGACTAGCAGGTAATGCTTACTCTGACAAATCTGTAAAAAAAATTTATAGTTTAAAAAAAAGACCTCGAGTCAACCCTCTTATAATTCATTTTAAAAATTTAAAAGATTTAAAAAGTGATGTTATTTTAAATTCAACTTTTGTAAAACTTTATAAGGCATTTTGTCCTGGTCCGATTACATTTATATTAAAAAAAAATCCTAAGTCGAAAATATCTCAAATAGCTTGTGGTGGTAAAAAAACAATCGCAATAAGAATCCCAAAACATAAGATTGCTAGAAAATTACTTAAAATATTAAAAGTACCCCTTGCTGCTCCTAGTGCAAATATATCCTCAAAAATAAGCCCCACTTCAGCAATGGATGTTTGTGATGAATTTGGAAAAAAAATTAAATTTGTTCTAGACGGAGGAAGATGTAAAATTGGACTAGAATCAACAATTGTAGATTTGACAGGTAGGCCTACTATATTGAGACATGGCGTTATAACACCTAAAAAAATTTATAAAGTTTTAAAAAAAAAAATACTAGTAAACCAAAAACCAAAGAGTATTACAGCCCCAGGACAATTAAATCTGCATTATTCACCTGGTATACCAGTATATATTAATAAGTTAGAACCAAGAAAAGGTGGGGCATTTATTACTTTTGGGAAAAAATTTAAAAATGATAAAAACTATTTTAACCTAAGTAAAACTGGCAATTTAAATGAAGCCGCAAGTAACTTATATAAAACGATGAGATATATTAAAAAATTAAAATTTAAATCAATATCTGTTTGTAAAATACCAAATGTAGAATTTGGTCGTGCTATCAATGATAGATTAAAAAAAGCATCTTACTCATGAAAGAAATTGCTATTGAAATTAATAATTTAGAGAAAAAATTCAAAAACACTTCTGCTGTTAAAAATTTAAATTTTAAAATTAATAAAGGTTCTATTATTGGACTTTTAGGTCCAAACGGATGTGGAAAATCTACTACTATAGGTATGATACTTGGATTGATAAAACCTACTTCAGGCGAAGTAATTATTAATGGTAAAAATATAGAAAATAATAGAACAGATTTATTACAGAAAATGAATTTTATTTCACCATATATAGAACTTCCAAAAAAATTAACGATTGAAGAAAATCTTAATGTTTATGGAAGAATGTATGGTGTTAAAAACTTAAAAAATAAAATTCTTGAATTAATGGAGCAGCTAAATTTAAATGAATTTAAAAAAAGAAAAACTGGTGAATTGTCGTCTGGGCAAAAAAATAGGGTTTCTTTAGCCAAAGCATTAATTAATGACCCTGAAATTCTTTTATTGGATGAGCCTACAGCTAGTCTTGACCCTGATGTTGGTGATTATGTTAGGAATATTATTGAAACATTTTCATCTAATGGTAGAAAAACTATCTTGATAGCTTCCCATAATATGAATGAAGTCGAAAGATTATGTGATGAGGTAATGATGATGAAAAAAGGTCAAATAATTGATAAAGGAAAAAGTGAAGATCTGATTAAAAGGCATGGAAGAGAAAACTTAGAAGAAGTTTTTTTAAAAATTGTGAGGGAAAAATGAAGTTTTATAGAATTTATGCTTTATTTTTAAGACATTTCTTTTTAATTAAAAGTTCTTTACCTAGATTATTAGATTTAATTTATTGGCCAACTATACAAATAATCCTTTGGGGTTTTATTTCAAAATTTTTTACAATGCATAGTGAATTTTATAATCATACTGCTGGTATAATTTTAAGCGCTGCCATACTATATGACTTTTTATTTAGATCTAGCATAAGTTTTAACATGCTATTTCTTGAAGAAATTTGGAGCAGAAATTTTACCAACCTATTTATAGCGCCTCTTAAAGTTAGTGAAATTATTACTTCTCTTACAACAACAGCTTTACTCAGAACTTTAATTGGAATAGTTCCTGCTATAATACTTGTTTCTCCCTTTTTTGGAGTTTCTCTATTAAATTTAGGTCCTTCATTATTTATACTTTTATTAAGTCTATATATTTTTGGAATGACTTTGGGTTTGCTTGTAGTGGCAGGTTTACTTAGATACGGACCGGCTTTTGAAAACGTTGCATGGTCTTCACTTTTTCTTTTAGCTCCTCTGGGATGCATTTATTATCCATTATCAATCTTACCTGATTGGTTACAAATAATAGCTAAAGGTTTACCTTTAGTTTATATTTTTGAAGAAGTGAGATCTATATTATTAGATAATTCAGTTAATTATTATAATATTATGAAAGCATTAATGCTAAATTTATTTTACTTTACATTATCAGTTTATACATTTTATTCAGCCTTTAGCGAAGCAAGAAAAAAAGGTACATTAATCAATGTCGGAGAATAAGATGAAAATTTATGATTGTTTTCAATTTTTTAATGAAGAAAATGTTCTTGATATACGTCTTAATATCTTGGATGAATTTGTCGATTACTTTGTAATTGTTGAATCTACAACCGATCACCAAGGTAATATAAAAAAATTAAATTTTGATATAAGTAAATTTAAAAAGTTTGAAAAAAAAATTATTTACATTGTTGTAAAAGACACTTTAGAATCTATTAAAAAACCTCATCTTGGACAAAATTCTTTGGTGGAAAGGCATCAAAGAAATTCTATTATGAGGGGTTTAAAAGATTGCAAAGATGACGACTTAGTAATTATATCTGATGTAGATGAAATACCAGATCTTAATAAATTAAAACTATTTAATAAAAAAAATAAATATGCAGTTTTTTTGCAAAAAAAATTTGATTACAAGTTAAATTTGCTCAACGAAACGGAAGGAGATTGGCATGGTTCTAAAATATGCTTAAAAAAAGATCTTAAATCTCCTCAATGGCTTAGAGATTTAAAATTTAAGAAATATTCTTTTTGGAGAATAGACAAGATTAGAAACTTACAAATAATTAAAGATGGTGGTTGGCACTTTTCTTATTTGCAAAATACGCAAAATATTTTAAAAAAAATATATTCTTTTTCTCACGGTGAACATAATAGACCTGAATTTGCAAATGAAAAAAGTATAGAAGAGAAAATAAAATCAAAAAAAAATATTTTTGGTCTTAAATTTTCATATAGAAAAGTTGATATAGATCATACTTTTCCAAAATATATATTAAATAATATGGGCAAACTTAAAGAATGGATAATTTAATAGAACTTTTTGGGTTTTTTTGGTGCGCCCGGAAGGAGTTGAACCCTCAACCTTCTGGTCCGAAGCCAGACGCTCTATCCAATTGAGCTACGAGCGC
>MDSV01186752.1_pt1 | contig 10591 bp, 8 predicted proteins | sample 810851 | NCBI WGS metagenome assembly MDSV01 (sample SAMN05326640, study PRJNA326480) | marine metagenome | isolation source: seawater | place: Atlantic Ocean: North East | collected 2012 | reverse complement strand
TATAGGAATTAAATGGCGGACCGGACGAGACTCGAACTCGCGACCTCCGCCGTGACAGGGCGGCGTTCTAACCAAACTGAACTACCGGTCCAAAAAAAAAGCATTCTAACAGTTCTTCACTATTTCAGAAGCGACTTTTAAGTAATATTATCAATTAAAAAATATCAATTGTAGAGTATGATTGCTCCACAATTTTATTGTCATTCAATTCAACAAGAAAAGAATTCTTATTTTTTGAAAAAACAATAGATTTAAATTCTTTTTCATCTTTTATATGTAAAGCGCAACCGCCATCAACTGCATAGCAAGATTTTAATATTTTTTCTGATAAAAATTTATTTAGTGAAGGCTTTCTTTGAGGCTCTTCATCGTAATGCGGACAGCAAGCACCCCCTATAAAACCTAAACAATCTATTAATTTAAGATCCCCCAACCATGAATCTGTTATTCCTTGATCGAACCAGCAAATAGCTCCTGCACTTACACCACTCATAATTACCCCTTTTTCATAAGCCTCTTTAAGAAGAATATCCAATCCCCAATCCTTCCAGACAGCAAGCATACTCTTAGTATTACCTCCACCAACAAAGATAATATCTTGATTTGGTATTAGATCATTAAGGTCTGGAGTTCTTTTAAAGAAGTCTAAATGAGAAGGAAAACAATCTAAATTAGAAAAAGTTGAATAAAAATTTACCTTATAAGCTTCATTATCTCCTGTTGCGGTTGGTATAAAGAGTATCTTTGGAGTCTTTTTCTTAGTTTGTTGTAATAGATATCTTTCTATAAGACCTTCTCCAGGATTCCTGCCAAACCCGCCACCTCCGATAGCTATGATATTTCTTATTTTCTTCATGTTAATCAATTAAATTGTATAATTCTAATTCTCAGAAGCATCTATACCTTATAATATTAAGTTAATATATAGAAATCTGCATTTATCGAAGGTTTGAATCTCAACTAAGATAAATTAGATAAATTTGATTTATTTTAACTTAGCTTTGAATTGCTAATCATAATAAATCTTAAAATATAAATTTTATCAATGGGCCAAGAAAAAAACTTCCTTATAACTGGAGCAACAGGATTTATAGGAAGAAATCTCTGTAAAACTCTTATAAAAGCAGGGTTTAATGTTAGAGCTATAACCAGAAAAAGAGATAAGGAGCTTGAAGATATAGGCGTTGAAGTAAGAACTGGTGATTTTAAGAACAAAGGTTTTATTAAAAGCTCTTTTAAAAGTATAGATGTGGTGGTTCACTGCGCTGGAAATGCTAAATTCGGTAATGGTAAATCTTATAAAGAAGATAATCTAAATCTAACTCAAAGCCTTATAAAGCTCTCTGATAATGCAAATGAAGGAATGCTTTTTATTTTTATTTCTACTATAGGAGCTGTGGATAGAAGCATTAAGGATAATTGCCAAAACCCCTTAGATGAAACCTCTAAGCCAAATCCAAAGTCTGATTATGGAAAATCTAAAATTAAAGCTGAAGATTATCTTAAAGAATCAGGAAAAAAATATCTAATTATCAGACCTTCCATGGTAATAGGATCAGATATGAGAATTGATAGCCACTTTTCTCTTTTTTCTAGAAAATTAGCTAAAGGATCTATTTTTACACGTTTTGCTTGGCCTGGAAGCTTCTCAGTTATAGATGTTCAAGACCTAAGTAATGCAATCCTGCATTTAGTTACGCAAACATCTTCAATTAATGAGACTTATTTCTGTTCAGGAGAAACGATAACTTTAAAAGATTTCTTTAATCTCCATAGTAAAAAATTAAGAATCAATAGCTCCTTAATTCTTTTAGCAACAAAACCTATAGCTAAATTTCTTCCTTTTCAACTCAAGTCTCTTATTTTACCAGCTCTAACAGCGACAGATTCAAAGTTAAGAAAAACTGGATGGGAGCCAAAAAAATCTATTAATGAAAGCTTACAAGAAATACTACATAGAGAAATCTCTAGAATTGATCCCTTTATTAAGGTTAGAGGTAAGACAGTAATTACAGGTGCTGCTTCTGGACTTGGAAGATCTTTAGCCTTCCTATTAAGCAAGGAAAGAGAAAAGCTACTCCTTTTAGATAAAGACAGATCTGCTTTAGAAAATCTAAAAAATGATATTTCAAATTGTGAAATCTATCCAATTGATTTATCTAATGAAGAATCTCTAAGCGAACTTTTGAATTCTAAAGAGTGGAATGAACCCATTAGTGAAATATTTAGTTGTGCAGGTATTGGTAATAGAGGGTCAATTTATGAAATAGAAATATCAAAACATCTAAATATGTTTAAGGTTAATGTTCTTGCCAGACTCTACTTAGCAAAAAGTTTATTGGAAAGAATGAAAAAACAAAAATTCGGAAGAATTATTTTAATTAGTTCTTCTTCTGCATTTCAGGCAATGCCTTTTATATCAACGTATGCCGCAACAAATAGTGCACTACTATCTCTTGGAGAGTCATTAGCTGAAGAAGAATCAAATGGAGAAGTCCAAGTAATGACTGTATGTCCGGGAGGGATGCAAACAAATTTCCAAAAATCCGGTGGAGTTAAGGAGATTAGCGGAGAAAAGTTAATGTCTCCAGAAATTGTTGCAGATAAAATCTTAAAAGGATTAAAAAAAGATAAAAGGGTTTTAATAATTTCTTTAAGGTCAAAGGCTATGTCTCTTATTTCGAGGCTAATTCCAAGATTTATCTCAAATAAAGTTTGGGCCTATTTAACTTTAAAATTAAGATAAATACTTAAGAAAAGGAGATATTTTGATTATTGTCCATGAGCTCTAAGAATTTGAATAATGCAGGAGAAGTATAATTTTTTCCTTATTAAGTCTTAATAGGTTTTATTATATAATTTTGATTTCTTTTATATAAATATTTGAGAAACCTATTTAAATTATGAATTTATTAAGTGTAGTTATTCCTGTCTTTAACGAAGAAGAGTCAATAAATGAAACTATTAATAGACTTCTTTGCTTAGAAGATTCCTGTAAATCTAAAAATTTGGAAATTGAATTGTTATTTATCAATGATGGATCCCAGGATAATTCATTAAAAATATTAAAAGAACATGCTTCGTTAAACTCTGCCATTAAAATAATCTCATTTAGCAGAAATTTTGGTCATCAAATTGCTATTACTGCAGGTACAGATTTAGCAAAGGGCGATTATATAGCCGTTATAGATGCTGACCTTCAAGATCCGCCTGAACTTATTTTGGATATGTATGAAAAATGCAAAGAAGGCTATGAAGTTGTTTACGGTAAAAGAAAAAGTAGAGCTGGAGAGACTATATTTAAAAAACTTACCGCCTCTTTCTTCTATAAGTTCTTAAATTATATGAGCGAAACAGACATTCCTAAGGATACAGGTGACTTTAGAATTATGTCTAGAAAAGTGGCGGATTCACTTAAAATAATGAGAGAGAAGCATAGATTTATGAGAGGCATGATACCGTGGATGGGTTTCAAAGAAGTAGCCTTAGAATATGATAGATCTGAAAGGTTTGCTGGAGAAACTAAATACCCCCTAAAGAAAATGTTCAAATTTGCTGTCAATGCTATCCTTTCCTTTTCAAGTAAACCATTAACGCTAGCGATACGTTTGGGTGGCTTCATAACTACTTTAGGTTTTATTGGTGGAATATATATGCTTTATCTAAAATTATTTACTACTTATCCCATTCCAGGAATAACTTCTATTTTGTTAACAATAATAATTTTTAGCGGACTCCAAATAATTCTTATTGGTTTAATAGGAGAATATATTGCTAGAATATTTGAAGAAGTTAAGAATAGACCTTTATATTTTATTGATGAAAAAATAAATTTATAAATTTTTGAATAAATTTAGTTTAGAGAAGGGAGGTAAATATACTTTAGTAGTATCATTAGGTTTTGTTTTAGATTTTTTTATATATTCAACATTAGTTTTTTCTGGTTTTTCGCTACTCACTTCAAACGCTATTGGTTTCATTACTGGCACAACAGTAAATCTTGCTCTTATCAGGAAATATATTTACAAAGAATCTAGGTTTAATTTCTTTAAAGACTACCAATTAACTTTATTATTGAATGGCATTCTTTTCTTTGTAGGTATGACTATTATTTGGGTTTTTGTACATTTTATTGGATTTAATGCGTATACTTCAAAAATCATTGCAAATATAATAACTTTTATACTGAATTTTATAACAAGAACACTATTATTTTAGCCCTCCTATGTTCTCTAATGTATCTAAAAAAACTCTTGCAAAAGCAGCACTATTCCAGGATGCGCCTGTTTATGTGCAGTTCTATGTAACAGCAAGATGCAATCTCACATGCGAACAATGCAATATCATTTACACTAATGCTGATGTAAGGGAAGCTACAATTGATGAAATCGAAAGAATAGCCGATAATTTTGCAGAAATGGGCGTGGCTATTGTTCTTTTAACTGGAGGAGAACCTTTTGCAAGAAAAGACCTGCCTCAAATTATTAATGCTTTTGAATCCAGAAATGTACATGTAAGAATGCAAACCAATGGATTTGCATCTGAAGAACAGATTGCTGAAGCAGTTGAAGCAGGCGGGAAAGATATTTCAATATCATTAGATTCTTTAAAGCCCGCTAGTCAAGATAAAATTAATGGGGGCTTTGATAAATCTTGGCATAGGGCCTTAAAGGCTATGGCAGATTTTACTAAATACCTTCCTAAGGAAGGAAGCTTTGCGTCTTTGGGTTGTGTGCTTGCACCAGACAATATGGGGGATATTGAAGATGTTATAAGGTTTGGAACAGAGATCTCTTGGTTTACTTCTTTAGTTCCAGCCCATGTTACTGACTATGCTCATCCAAAAGGCTTTAGGACCTTCGATAGCAGGCTAAGGTTTAGACAAAATGAACTAGAAATAGTTGATGCTGTTATTGAAAGAGTTAGGCTGATGAAAAAAGAAGGTTTTCTTTTATATGATAGTGATCAATATCTTGATGATATAAAAAGATTCGTTAGAGATGAGGATTCAATAACCTGGAGATCCCATAATGATAATGTTTGTGACTCTCCAAATCTATATTTTGCATTACTACCTAACGGAGATTTTTCACCTTGTTGTGACCATAGGCTAGATAATTCATATGCTGCCTATGAAACAAATTTTCCTAAAATATACAAAGATAAAACTTTTAGGAAAGAGGTATATAGTGTTACATCGGGATGTGATGGATGTATGTATGGTAGCTATCCAGAGATGACTATTTCTATGAGATATATGGCAGCAAAAATACAAAGGGTAAAGACCTTCTTGACTAATCCGCCTGAAAAAAAATGGCCTCTAACTTATGAGGAAATGCTAGAGAAAGCAAATATGATTTCTAGCACGCCAAGAGATAGAATCCCTTCAAGAGATAATGAACTTCAGGTTTTAGAGATTTAATGGCAAAAAAGATACTATTTGAGAGCTTTAAGTATAGATTTCTTATAACAGCTAGGGATAATCAATTTTTTCATGTTGATAGTAATTTCAATTGGGAAGACTTTCTCCGAGGTTTAGAGTTTATTAATCTTGGAAAACAGATCAAAATTGAATGGAAGTCTCCAAATGTTGGGTCTAAAGAGTTTAATCTAACTGAAGCAACTTTTTATAAGAGAGGAGATACTGAAAAAGCAAAATTAGTTCAAGTTGAGGAAAATTTGATGAATGAAGAAGATAAGATAAAAAAGAAGAATGAAGAATTTTTTAAAAGCTCTGTAAAAGAATTGGCGCAAGCTGCTGGATTTGCAAATAAGGAAAAGAGTGAACATCAGAAAAGAATAGATAATGAGAGGGAGTTTCATGATGATTGGGCAAAAAACGAAGACCTAAGCTCAATAGATGTTAAGGCCTCTAATGAGGTTTGTACAGCTCCAGAAATGAGATATATCGTTGGAGAATTAGGAGATATAAAAGGTAAAAAACTTCTTGATGTAGGATGTGGACTAGGCGAAGCAAGTGTTTATTTTGCTTTATTAGGAGCTGACGTTACTTCTTCTGATTTATCCCAAGGTATGTTAGATGCTACAAGTGAGCTTGCAAAAAGAAATGGTGTTGAAATAAAAAAACATCTGGCTTCTGCTGAAGACATGCAACTAGATGAAGATGAGAAGTTTGATATTATTTACTCAGGAAATCTACTTCATCATGTTGATGTAGAACCTACATTGGAAAGAATAAAACCGCATCTTGCCAGTAATGGAGTTTTAGCTACATGGGATCCAATACATTACAATCCAATTATTAATATATACAGATCAATAGCTACAGAAGTTAGAACGCCTGATGAACATCCACTTAAGATCAAAGATATTAAAACCTTCAAAAAGATTTTCCCCAAAGTAAAGACGAAACACTTTTGGCTAACTACTCTTATTATTTTTGCGATAATGGCTATTGGCCAAAGACGTAATCCAAATAATGAAAGGTATTGGAAAGTTGTAATTGAAGAAAGCGAAAAGTGGGCTTGGCTTTATAGACCTCTCGAATTCATTGACAAAATTATTTTAAAAATTTTTCCTCCGCTTAAATGGTTGTGCTGGAACATAGTAGTTATATCTAGATTAAAATAAAATGAGGATTCTTGTTACAGGTGGTGCTGGTTATGTTGGCTCCCATACCGCCTCACTACTTTGTAAAGAAGGCTATGAGATCATTATCTTAGATGACTTATCTACTGGTCATAAATGGGCCTTAAAAGGAGAGGAATTTATTGAAGGAAGCCTTCTGGATGAGAGTTTATTAAACAATGTATTCAAAGAAAGAAATATAAATAAGGTTATGCATTTTGCTGCAAAATCAATCGTTAGCGAATCTGAAGAGAATCCAACATTATATTTTCAAAACAATGTTTCTGGATCTATTAACCTCTTTAAAGCAATGTTAAAACATAAAGTGAATGATATAGTATTTTCTTCCAGTGCTGCCGTGTATGGAGAGCCTGTAAATCAGGAAATATCAGAAGATCAAACCAAAAGACCAATTAACATATATGGCAAAACTAAGCTTATTATTGAAAATTTACTAATGGACCTGTATAAAAAAGAGGGACTAAATTCAATTTCACTTCGATATTTTAATGCCGCTGGAGCATGCCCAGAAGAAGGACTAGGTGAAGCTCATAAAGTTGAAACTCATTTAATACCTAATATATTTAATTCATTAATTAAACCGGACGGCAAAAGTTTAAAGGTTTTTGGAAATGATTATTCTACTAAAGATGGTACTTGCATAAGGGACTATATACACGTTAAAGATTTAGCAAATGGTCACTTGCAGTCTATAAATTTTTTAAATCAAAATCCCGGTTGTAAAGCATACAATCTTGGATCTGGTAAAGGATTTTCTGTCTCAGAAATAATAAATAAAGTAACAGAAATTACAGGAAAGGAAGTTAAATTCGACTTTGAAGATAGAAGAGATGGTGACCCCGCTATATTATTAGCAAGCATTAAAAAAATTAAAAAAGAAATAGGATGGGAACCAATATATTCCTCTTTAGACAAGATACTATTAGATGCTTATGGTTGGCATATAAAATACAATGAGCAATAACAACCTTCGTTCTCTATACAATAAAAAACTAAGCTATCATTTCATTTCGGCAATACTCTTAATTTTCACGTTTGTTAACTTTGCCCTTACTTCCAATCATGTTTTTCTAGGGAATGGGTCAGTATTTCCATTACATGCCCTAAATTTAATACAAAATGGAAGCTTAGATTTTGAGGTAATAAATGAAATGGAGCACAATAAATATTTATTGACGTTCCACACTCCCCTGTACACTTTATGGCTAAGTTTTTTTTACTGGATATTTAATCTATTCACCGACCTTAACTATTATTCAATTAACTTAGCTACAAAAATTGCAAATCTCGTACCTATAATATTGACTGGTTTAATTTTTTCTAAATTTTTAAATAATCTTCCTAGAATACTAACTTTTAGTTGCTTTATTGCCTTACCTACTAGTTTTTTTGCTTACCTTTCCTCAGATATGGATCAAGTTTTAGTTCCACTTTTTTTATTAGCTGCGTACTACTGTATAGAAAAAAAGAAGAATTTAATTTATATATCTTCTTTCTTTGCTTTAGCAATAATAACTAAAGAAAACACTGCAATAGTTTTCATGACGATAATTCTATTTGGACAAAGCTTGCTGATGCGAAATATTGCATTTCTAAACGCTTGTATTGTAGTGATTATCTCGCTGTCTATGGCTCTTTTAACCTATATGCTTCTTTGCCTTTACTTTAGTCTAGATCCTTATTTTCTCTTTACAACTGGAGATCAAATAAGCGCTGGAACAATTTCCAGTGAAGATAGATTTAAAAAATTCTTAAGCAATTCTTTTGTTCAAGGAAAATTATTAATACAATCTTTCTCTCCATTGATTTTATTATTTTTACCTGCGCTATTTAAAAAAGACTCTATCAAAAAAGCTGAATTTAAGTTTTTATTTATTTTATTTTTTTCCGTATTTGGAATCAGCGCAATAACTGGTTATGTAAATATCAGATACTTCTCTTCTATTGCTCCTATTATGTTGCTATTAGCCATCAGAACATCACTTTTTTCTTATGAAATTAAACTAAAACACCTGCTAGTTATATTTATTATTTGTATTGCTTATCTTCTTATTGCTGAAGATCAATACATGTTCTTATCTAAGCTAAGTTCAGTTAGCGTAATTAATCTAATTTTTATTATTATTTTAGTTTTATTTTTCTGTATAGCTACTTATTACTATGGCCATAGATCTAAATTGAATGCTTTTATCGGTTTTAGCTTATGCTCTTGCCTACTAAGCCTTAACATAGCAACAAAAGGTTACCAGATTCATTATTTTCACGGAAACCATGATATAGGAGAAATAATAAAGGAAACTGGTGATTCTTATGTCTTTTCTGATCTTCCTTCAGCAGAGCTCTACTTAAGAGGTAAAGTTCTTTTTATGATAGCTGGTTATTCTCACTACCATAATTATTATGGACTTAACAATCCTGATAAAAAGGACATGATGTCTGAAAAAAGAAAAGATTATCTAATTTCTAAATCGTTGGAGCTTAAAGAATTTGTAATTTGGACCAATAAAGAGTCTAGTTACCATAAAATTTTTGATCTAGAAAAGTATTGTAATAGCCGTAATTACGAAGGTTACCATTATTACAAATGTAATATAAAAATTTGAAATATTTATTAGGTGATTAAATGTATATGAGGTTTTATTATTCTGCTCTTATTATTGCCATTACATGCTTCAATTTAAATGTATTTGCACAAGTAGACGTAAATGCAATAATTAATAAACATCAAAACAAATTTGAAAAAACTGCTTTAAATATTTGGGATTTTGCAGAACTAGGGTATCAAGAATACAAAAGTTCTAACTTGTTAAAGCAACAGCTTAAGTCTGAAGGCTTTTCAATTAAAAGTAATATAGCTGATATTCCAACGGCATTTATTGCTGAATTTGGAAAAGGAGCACCTGTTATTGCAATCTTGGGGGAATTTGATGCTTTGCCAGGGATCGCTCAAAGTGCTTCGCCGTTTAAGGAATCATATAAAGATAAAACTGCTGGTCATGCTTGTGGACACCATATGTTTGGAGCAGGTTCGGCTTGGGCGTCGGTTGCTGTAAAGGAGTGGTTAGAGCTCAACAATGTATCTGGAACTATAAGATTTTATGGCACTCCTGCTGAAGAAGGAGGTTCTGGAAAAGTGTATATGGCTAGAGAAGGAGCATTTGAAGATGTAGATGTAGTCTTGCATTGGCATCCGGGTAGCGTCAATCACGCCTCTCCAAGAACTTCTAATGCCAATAAATCTGCTAAATTCAGATTTAAAGGAATATCTGCTCATGCTGCTGGAGCACCGGATAAAGGTAGATCAGCTCTCGATGGCGTTGAATCCATGAACATGATGGTTAATTTAATGAGAGAGCATGTTCCTCAAGAGTCACGTATTCATTACGTAATTACAAAAGGTGGATTTGCTCCTAATGTTATACCTGATGAGGCAGAAGTTTATTACTACGTCAGACATCCTAGAGAAAAGTTTGTTGAAGAGCTATTTAAACGAGTTGTCAAAGCTGCTGAAGGAGCTGCTCTAGGTACAGAAACAGAAATGTCATTTGAAGTAATGCATGGTAATTATTCTTTAATGCCTAACGATGCTTTGCAAAAGGTTATGTATCAAGAACTAACCGATCTCGGAGGTATATCTTATACGGAAGAGGAAAATGAATATGCCAAACAATTACATGGCACTTTATTAGACCCTAATTCTAAGATTGGAGATCAAGAAAATATAGCACCTTATAAGCCTAGACATGGTTATGGCTCAACAGATGTTGGAGACATTAGTTGGCTAGTGCCAACTGCAGGAGCCAGAATTGCGACTTGGGTCCCTGGTACACCAGCTCATTCTTGGCAAGCAGTTGCTGCAGGAGGAACGACTATTGGTTTAAAGGGAACTAAATTAGCCTCTCAAGTTTTAACGCATACGGCGATAGCTATCTATCTAGACCCATCAATTGCTGAAGATGCAAAAGATGAACTAAACAGTAGG
>MDSV01186366.1_pt1 | contig 10591 bp, 10 predicted proteins | sample 810851 | NCBI WGS metagenome assembly MDSV01 (sample SAMN05326640, study PRJNA326480) | marine metagenome | isolation source: seawater | place: Atlantic Ocean: North East | collected 2012 | reverse complement strand
TAATGCAGTTATTAAATCGAAAACACTAGCATCTTGGAGATCAACATCTGGTGCAGTTCCTAACTGCACATGACTTCCCTCTCTTACAAAAATATTTTCCATATTTGTTTCTAATTCCTCTAAATGCTCTGCAACATCTTTAAATTTTTTATATTCTAATAATTGTTTTACTAAGTCCCATCTTGGGTCCTCCTCTTCCTCCTCCTCTGGACGCTCTGTTATTGGAAGTAACATACGACTTTTAATAAGCATTAGTGTTGAAGACATTACTATAAAATCTCCGGCAATATTTAAATCAAGTACCTTCATAAGGTTTAAATATTCAAGATATTGATCTGTTATACGACCAATTGGAATATCATGAATATCTAGTTCTTCCTTTTTAATAAGATAAAGCAAAAGATCTAATGGACCCTCAAATACTTCTAAGGCAATATTATATTCATCATTTGAAAAGTCTAATTCGCTATTCATAATTTAATTTATTCTAATCCTACAGCTAGCCTAGCTCTTTGTAAAACATCCTTAGTAATACTTGATGCCTTTTTGGCGCCATCATTAAGTATATCCTCAACTAAATCTGTATTTTTTATTAATTCATTTCTTTTTTCACGAATAGGAGCGTAATAATTTTCTATTTTCTCATATAATTTTGTTTTTGCATGACCGTATCCCATTCCACCTGCCCGATAAGAATCTGCTAATTCTTGTTGTTCATTACTATCTGAGAATAATTTAAATAAAGAAAAAATATTACATTTATCAGGATCTTTGGGATCATCTAACTCTTTGCTATCTGTTATAATTTTCATAACTCTCTTTCTAAGAGATTTACCAGAATCAAATATATCAATTGTATTATTATATGATTTAGACATTTTTTGTCCATCTATACCAGGTACAACAGATACAGACTCTTTGATTGATGGTTCGGGTATGGTAAATACTTCTCCAAAATGATTATTAAATCTTTCGGCTATATCTCGTGTTACCTCAACATGTTGTTTTTGATCTCTTCCTACAGGAATAACATTTGCACTAATAGATAAAATATCTGATGCCATTAATACAGGATAAGAAAATAGTGCGTGAGATGCAGAAATACCTTTAGCAGTTTTATCTTTAAATGAATGACATCGCTCTAATAAGCCTATTGGGGTAATAGTCGATAACAACCATGCTAATTCGTGTACTTGCGGAACATCACTTTGTTTATAAAAAAATGTTTTATCTGGATTAATACCACATGCTAAAAAATCTAAAACAGCATCATTAATTAAATCCTTTAATATTTTAGCATCATGCGTAGTTGTTAATGCATGATAATCAGCAATAAATAAAAAAACATCTGAATCATCCTGCATATTAATTGCAGGTTTCATCATACCAAAATAATTTCCTATATGTAATTTACCTGATGGCTGTATCCCTGAAAGAATCCTCATTTTATTAAACTCCTAATTCATAGAATCATAACTTACCTCTTTAGTAATAATGAAACAAACTCATAACTTATACTATTAATTAAATTTTTTACACTTATTGACCATCGAATAGCATCTGAGATATAATAAAACTATGTTGAATTATGATAATCCTAAAGACATGATTGAATCTTTAAGTTATGAAATCGAGAAACATAATAAACTTTATTATGTTGATGCAAATCCTCAAATATCAGATAGAGATTTTGATAAACTACTTAATCAGCTTGGAAAATTAGAAAGCGAATATCCAGAATTGATCATTGAAACTTCTCCAACACAAAGAGTGGGCGGAGAACCAATTGATTATTTTAAATCTATTAAACATTTAATACCTATGCAGAGCTTATCTAATACATACTCTAAAGAGGAATTAATTAAATTTGATGATAGAGTGAGAAAAATAATCAAACAGAACCACTGTGAATATGTTATTGAACCAAAAATAGATGGTGTTGCTATTTCTATTAGATACGAAAAAGGTAGATTACGATATGCTGTTACTAGAGGTGATGGAACCGTTGGAGATGATGTTACTAATAATATTAAAACTATTAAATCAATCCCTCTTAAATTAAATTGTTCTAACCCTCCTGAAGTTCTCGAAATAAGAGGTGAGATTTATCTAGACCGTAATCATTTTGAAAAACTTAATTTAAAGAGAAAGGAGAATAATCAAGAGCCTTTTTCTAATCCTAGAAATGCATGTGCCGGATCTCTAAAACTTCTTGATTCTAAAGAGGTTTCTTTACGTCCTCTTGATGCTATTTTTTATAATGTTGGAGAAAACTCCTTAAGTGATATTAAAACTCACTGCGAACTTCTTGATAGAATCAAAAATTTTGGAATACGTATTTCCCCATTTTTTAAGAAAAATAGTAATTTTAATTCATTATTAAAATATTTAGATGAATTAGAAAAATTACGTAATGAATTTCCATTTGAAATTGATGGAGCGGTAATAAAGGTTAACCAAAGAAACTTATATCCGATGCTTGGACAAACAGCAAAAAGTCCAAGATGGGCAGTTGCTTATAAATATCAGGCGGAGCAAGTGGAAACTAGACTTAATGATATAACAATTCAAATTGGTAGAACGGGGGTTTTAACACCAGTTGCCGAGTTAGAACCCGTTCAAATAGCGGGAACTATTGTTAAAAGAGCAACTTTACACAACTACGATGAGATTATAAGAAAAGATATAAGAGTAGGTGATTATGTTCTTATCGAGAAAGCAGGAGAAATAATCCCTATTGTTGTTAGCGTAAAACTTAATAAAAGAAAGAGTAATAGTAAAAAATTTATATTTCCAAAAAAGTGTCCTGAATGTAATCATTCAACAAAAAATAAAAAAGACGAAACAGCTATTCGCTGTATAAATACCGAGTGTCCGGCAAAAATAAAAAGCTGGATAGAACATTTTTCTAGCAGAAAAGGGATGGATATCGATGGATTAGGAAGCTCTATGATTGAACAATTAATATTTAAGAATTTAGTTAAAACACCCTCAGATCTGTATTGCCTAACTTTTAAAGATATAATTAACCTAGATCGTACAGCCGAAAAATCTACAAACAATCTAATTAAAGGGATTGAGGAGAGCAAAGAAAGACCATTTGAGAGAGTTTTATTTGCATTAGGAATTCCAAATATTGGAAAAACAGCCTCGCAATCTCTTGCGAAAAAATATCAGTCTATTGAAAAATTAACTGCTGCTACATTAGAAAATCTAGAATTACAAAATGATATCGGACCAATTGTATCAGAATCAATTGTTACTTATTTTTCAGATCTGAATAATATTAACCTTATTGAAAAATTAAAAAATCATGGGTTAAATTTTCAATATTACGACTCTAGAATAAATAATAATCTTAAGGGTTTAAGTTTTGTAATTACCGGAATACTTAGTTCTCTTTCAAGAGAAAAAGCTAGTGAATTAATTCTTTCAAGAAATGGAAAAGTGAGTTCCAGTATATCAAGAAAGACTAGTTACTTGGTAGTTGGAGAATCTGCGGGATCAAAACTCAATAAGGCTCAAGAATTAGGAGTTGAAATATTAAATGAAAAGCAATTTATTAATTTAATAAATCAATAAACATAACCCATCAGAAAATTAAATTTAGGCTTTCCTCTTTCTCCTCTTTCATCTTCGTTGTAATGAATTGGCCAACCATAATCTAATTGAAGGGGAAATCCTGGCAGCTCTAATCTTAATCCAATACCATAATTATCATTATACATAGATGTATTAACATCCCATGCCTGTTCATTAACTAGACCCCAATCGTAGAAAACTGCCCCTCTTACTTTATCCCATAAAGGGAAAGTTACCTCTGTTGATGCAAATGCTGATGTTAATCCGCCTAATGATTCGCTTGATGTTATAATATTTGTTTGAGGGTCTATTTCACGCGGGCCAATATCTCGAAAATCATACCCACGAAGAGTATACGTACCACCTAAAAATAATTTATCAAAAATAGGGACGCTTTCTGAATCACCATATGTATCAACAGCAGCGAATTGTAATCGAGTAACAAGTGTCATATCCCATATTAATGGAAAAAATTGGGTTGTTTTAACTTGAAAACCATAAATATCAGTATCTCCACCAAATGGTCCACCATTAATATATGGCGATAAGATCGTCTTATTTCCTTTATTCGCTCCGAATGATTTATTTCTTGTATCGTAAGAAAATAGATACTCGATACCGCTTGACATTATTTTTCCTTTATCTTCTTCATCTTGAATAAATTGTGGTGCTTGACTTGCATTTTTAACTTCATATTGCTCAATCTTATAAGATAATGAATGTCTTGAATCACGATTAATTGGCTGACCTATTGAAAATCGTAAACCATCATTAATTTGATCGTATACTTCTGAAAAATACCTCGCCTCTCGATGATATGCATTAATACCAAAAGCTAGTTTCCGATCAAGAAACCAAGGTTCAGAAAAAGAAAACTCTAGGTCATTTCTTCTTGATCCAGCCTGTAAACGTACTTGAAATTTTTGACCAGCTCCAACTGGCGGCCATTTTTTTATATTAAAATTTCCTTGAGATATATCGACATATCCTATTAATGAATCCATGCTGGACATTCCTACACCTGCATTAAATTGTCCTGTTGGCTTCTCATCAACTTTCACTAGAATATCATGGTGATTTTCAACTTCAGACTCTTGGGGTTTTATGTCAACAGATTTAAAATAATTAAGATTTAACAATCGGTTCTTAGATGCTTTTAATCTACTTGTATTGTACTCTTCTCCGGGTAAAAAAACTAATTCTCTACGAATCACTTGATCTAATGTTCTTTTATTGCCTGTTATAATGACATCATGAATATAACCTTTTCTTCCTTCATTAATAATATAATTTATATTCACAATACCAGAAATAGGATCAGCATCATAATCAATATCAACTCTTGTTGAAATATAGCCACGATTACCATAATAAGATTTTATAATCTCAGATACTTGAATTATCCTACTACGAGATGCCTTTTCTCCTGCATTTAAATTAATACGTTCTTTTATTTCATTTTTATCAAAAGAATTACACCCTTCAAAGGTATATAGACCAATCTGATAATGTCTTCCTTCAATAATATTATATGCTATTTCAGATTTTATAGGATCATCTGAATTAATTATTGGTTTTTTTATTTCAGCATCTAAGAATCCTTGGTTCATATAGAAGGATTTAAGTGCATCCATATCAGTATTAATAAATTCCGGATGATATCTTCCTGCATCAGTTATAAAACTTAGTAAACTCTTTTCATTTTGTTTTATTACATTCCTAAGAACCTTATCCTGAATTAAAGTATTTCCACTAAAAGATATCTTATCAATTCCTATCTTTGTACCTTCATCAATTTCTAAAACTAAATCAATAGTACCCAAAGAATTATCAGAGTTAGACGCCCATCTAACTTTTATATTTGGATACCAATAATCAACATACGCTTCTTTAATTTTTCTTATTGAGGCTTCAATATCCGAATCATCAACTAAATCGCCGAGTTTTAATTCACTTTTTTCAATAATTTTTTTGGCGCTAACTTGATTGGATCCACGTATTTCAATCTTACTAAGCCTATTTTTTGGAGTAATTTTATATATTATTACATAACCATTATCTTCAATTAATAAACTTGAATCAACATACGAAAAACGTCCGGAACTTCTTAGCTCATTTGTATCTTTTGTTATATTAGCAATAAGAGATCTTTCATCTTTAATTTTATCAGAAACAGCTAATGTTGTATATGCCATTACAGAGCTAATATCCATTTTTACACCTTGTAAATCCGTTATACGGATTTCTTTAATTATATCAGCTTTAAGGTTAGAAATATTTATAATTAGAACAAAGAAGGTTAATATAAATCGGATTTTCATTCTTAGCTCACCTCCCCATCATTAAAATCTGGTGCTGCATTATCAAACCTAGTATACGATTGTTGGAAAATTAAATTAATTTTACCAGTCGATCCATGACGAAACTTTGCAATGTCTAATTTAGCACCATTATCTGTTATGCTATCATCATAGTAACTCTCTCTATATAATAACATAACTATATCTGCATCTTGCTCAATAGCACCTGAATCACGAAGATCTGATAATTTTGGTTCATTTTTATTTCTTCCTTCTGTAGCTCTACTTAACTGACTAATAACTATTACAGGAATATTAAGCTCTTTAGCTACTCCCTTTATTGCACCCGAAATAGCCATTGTTTCAAGCTGCCGACCATAATTAGCTTTAGATTGATCATTCATTAGTTGTAGATAATCAATAACAATTAACTCAACTCCATACCTTTCTTTTAATCTCCTTGCTCGACCACGTAATTCACTTACATCTAATCCAGGGGTATCATCAATATATATCTTTGCTTCCTTAAGAGTATTGGCTGCTTTAACTAACCTTTCGTGATGATCTTTAGACATTTTTGATCCTCTAAAAAATTCTGATCCGATTCTTGCGTTAGAAAATAGCATACGTTTAACTAACTGCTCTCTTGACATTTCCAAACTAAAAACTGCTACCGGTACTGGATCAATTTTTTTACTTTTATCTCCCAGAGCTGCATGCTCAACAATATTTAAGGCTAAAGACGTTTTTCCCATTGCTGGTCTTGCTGCTAAAACAATCATATCTGTTTTTTGGAATCCGCCTAACTGTTTATTTAGATCTATAAAACCAGTATTTACTCCTGTTACAACTTTTGTTGGATCCATATTCTCAATTTCAGAAAAGGCACTTTGAACAGAATCTTTCCATGGTTCTATTTTTTCATCGCCATTCGAGTTTAATTCAAATAATGATTCTTGAGCTTTATTTATTAAAAATGCCGCATCGTCTTCGGCTTTGTATACTGAATTAATTGCTTCTGATGATTTCTGAATTAACTTTCTACATAAATGTTTATCTATGACAATGTCGCAATAAGATTCAATATGGTTTGGCACAATGGTACTTTCTTGTAATTCTAATAAATAATCACTACCACCAATTAAGTCTAATTTATTTTTTTCATTCAACCAATTTAGAATAGTAACAGCATCCATTATTTCTTGAGTTTGATCCATTTGGATAAGAGCTTCATATAATATTTGATGAGGCCGTGCATAAAATGATTCAATTATTAATTTTTTGGTAAAGCATTTGTTAATTGAGGTGATTGGATCAAGAAGTATCGATCCTAAAACTCCCTTCTCAGCTTCTAAGCTATGTGGAAGTACTTTTAGTGATTTTGCACCACCTGAAGTCATTTTTCTTCGACTATCAAGACTTTAAATTTTCCCTCAACTTCTGCATGTAGATTAATTACTACATCAAAACTGCCAAGTTTTTGTAAAGGCTCATGTAATTTAATTTTATTCTTTTGGATTTCAATATCTTGCTCCAGCAAACAACTGTGTATTTGAGGTATTCCAACTGAGCCAAACATTTTTCCATTTTCACCAATCTTAACTGGTATTTCTATTTCTATTTTTGCAAGTTTTTCTGCAATATCCTGAGCAATAACCTTATCTTTTTCAAGCTGTTCTAAGCGTAAAGTACGCTTTTTTTCCACTTGCCTTCTTAATCCTTCTGTTACCTCAGAAGCATATCCTTTTGGAAATAAAAAATTTCTTGCATAGCCATCAGAAACCTTAACTATATCTCCTTCGATTCCGAGGCCTTCAACATGATCAATTAATAAAACTTCTAATGCCATTTTCTTCTCCTAACGAACTAAACCCATTATTCGGGCTCGTCGAATTGCTTTTTTTATTCGACGTTGTTGTTGTGCATTTGTACCTGTTAAACGACTTGATAAAATTTTACCTCTATCCGTCATAAATTTTTTCAATAACTCAGTATCTTTATAATCAACCGACTTTATACCCTTTAAAAGCTCTGGATCAGCTTTGTACTCTTCATGATCTTTATTACGTGGCATTATATTATTCCTTAATTTTTAATTTAAAATGGTACGTCACTTTCAAATTCATTGTTTGATTCTATCTCATTTTCATTCGATTTTTTTTCATTATTTGAGGAGTTATTAGTATTTAAAAATTGAATACGATCTGCTCTAATTTTTAACTTACTTCTTTTTTCACCATCTTTAGTTTCCCATTGCTCAAACTGTAACCGTCCTTCAACAAGAATCTGAGATCCTTTTTGCAGGTATTCATTAGCTGTTTCAGCTTGTCGATCCCAAACTACAATATCTGCGTAACAAACCTTTTCGATAGATTCGCCTGATTTATTTTTAAATGTTTCTCCAACTGCTAATCCAAATTCAGCAACAGCTATTCCTGAAGGAGTATATCTTAATTCAGGATTCCTTGTTAATCCACCAACTAAAACAACACGATTATAACTAGCCATATATTAGTCCTCCTTCACTAGGCTTTTTTTCTCATTAGTTACCGTAAATTGATAACGAAATACATCTGTTCCAAGCTTTAAACGCTCTTTAAATGAATCCATATTAGATCCGTCTATATCAAAAATTATTACGACATAATGACCGCTTTTCTTTTTCTTTAAGGATCTACTAAAATATTTTTTTCCGATTTTTGCTGAACTCTTTATAGAGCCTCCTAATTTATTTAGCTCTATTTTAACACTCTCAATAGACTTATCTAATGCTTCGTCATCTATTGATTCTGAAAAAATAAATAATCCTTCATATAATTTACTCAACTTACGTCCTCCTATTTAGATTCATTAATATCTAAATTATTAATTAAACTCATCGTTTTTTCTATTCCTAATGAAAAAAGTCTTTCTACAGTATCTGCGGCTCTTACTACAACCTTTTCTAACTTTAAATATTCATCTTGCTTAAAATTACCTAAAACATATTCGTTCATTTTTTCAGCTAATGGCCTTGGGCCTATTCCCACTCTTATTCTTTTAAAATTATTTGAATCAATATTATTAATAATAGACTTCATACCATTGTGTGTTCCTGCTGAACCTTTTTCTCGTATCCTAATTGTACCAAAATTAAGATCAATATCGTCATAAATCACTACCAAATCATTTAAATTTATTTTATATTTATTAACTAATTTACTTACTACCTCTCCACTTCTATTCATAAATAATTGTGGTTTAATAAGCATCAACTTATTTTTATTTTGGTAAATTGTAGATTGTTTTGCTGAATAAAAGAATTTTTTTTTAAAATTTACTTTTTTTCGTTTTGCAATTTCATCTAAAACCATAAATCCAATATTATGACGAGTTTCTTTATATTCAAAACCTGGATTTCCTAACCCCACGATTAGTTTCACTATTACCTCTTTAACATTTAATCTTCTTCTTTAACCTTTTCAGTAATAACTTCTGGTTCATTTTGCTCAGAACCTTCATCAGATATTTCTTCTTCAGCGCTTTCAACTTTTGGCGCATTAACTGCAACAACTAATGATTCGCTATCAGTAACACTAGTAATTTTAGACGGAATATTTAAATCCGAAACAAATAAAGAATCACCAATTTCTAAATCAGAAACGTCAACCTCTATAATCTCTACTAAATCCGCCGGTAAACTTTGGACTGTTATGTTATGCAATACGTGGTCTAATAATCCACCAGCTTTAACTCCTTCTGCTTCACCTTTTAATTCAACAGAAACATCAACCTGTATTGGTTTATTTGCAACAACACGCTGTAAATCAACATGAAGGATGGCACTTGTAACTGGATGATATTGAATCTCTTTCATTAAAACAGGTACTTTACCTACCCCATCTAAATCAATATCAACTAATACAGAATCTGAAGCATGCTGATGAAGTATTCTTTCAACAGAATGTAATTCCATTTCAACTAATAAAGGTTTGTCATCAGAACCATATAAAATACCGGGTAAAATACCTTCGCTTCTTGATCTTCTTGAAGAAGCTGTTCCACTATTAGTTCTTTGTTTTACTCCTAAATTAAGATTTTCCATTTTTTCTCCTAAGATTTATCAGCAAACAAAGAGCTTACTGATTGATTTCCATGAATTCGTGTAATTGCTTCTGCTAATAAATCAGCAACAGATAAAACTGTGATATTAATATCAGTAAACTTCTGTTGAGGAATGCTATTTGTTGTTATTAATTCGATTATAGATGACTCCTTTAATCTCATTAATCCTTTATCTAGTAAAAGAGAATGGCTAACTGCAGCTCTAATACTTTTAGCTTCTGCATCTTCTAAGAGTTTAGCTGCAGCAGTTAATGTTCCAGCTGTAGATGTCATATCATCAACTAAAACTACATTTCTTCCTTGTACATCTCCAACTAGGTGATTTGCCTCAACATCTTCGCTACTTTTCCGTTGTTTTCCAACTAATGCAATTCCAGCACCTAAAAGATTCGCATACATATCAGCGGTTTTTAATCCTCCAGCATCTGGTGAAACGATAACTAAATCATCTAGATTTAAAGAACGAATATAATTAACAATGACAGATGATCCAAATAAGTGATCAACTGGTATATCAAAAAATCCTTGGATCTGAGCTGCGTGAACATCCATACATAAGATACGATTAGCACCAGCGGCAACAAGAACGTTTGCAACAAGTTTTG